>Ga0247733_1000185_pt1 | contig 71999 bp, 70 predicted proteins | sample UWRJL043104R2_FD_180932 | JGI IMG/M metagenome (GOLD analysis project Ga0247733, IMG submission 180932) | Plant litter microbial communities from Arlington Agricultural Research Station in Wisconsin, United States - UWRJ-L043-104R-2 | ecosystem: Environmental > Terrestrial > Plant litter >...
CTTCCTGTCAGTAGCAGCAAGCCGATGTCTGCTCGAAATGTGTTTGCGGTTACTGCGGCGTATGTGTGCCCTTCCGCTCACTTATGTTATACTGACAATTTGGCTAGATTTGCCGCAGTTCAAACCGTGTATGTTGACCCAATTTTGGAAGATGTTACTAAAGTGAGGCACGCGTATGGTGTCGTGTTCAACACCAGTTGTGCCTGTTGCGATAATTGATTTTCGGGTTTCTGGTGGTACAAATTGCGACGGTCTAGTGATCAGACCTGTCGATCGAGACACTTGTCCCCGACACCTCTCTATATGAGCCCATCCGGCAACGCTTTCTGACTTAAATTGTGTTTCTATACATGTATAGCCTCTTCCTTTGGATCTGCTTTCACCGTGATCGCCGTCTCAACATGCATCAGACTTTCTCCAATCCGAGTGTGACATCCATCTCGCCATTCCCGACATACGCATTGATGCGACTCTCTCCCTCCTTTCCCCTTATCGCTGTTAGATTGCCCTCGCCTTGCTCAAATTTCACCAACGAATCGCCGCTGAATGACAATCCCCCTTCCCCAATCTCTGCATACATCCTCCCATACCAATCCCGAGCATACGACAACTGCAGCTTCCCTTCTGCAACGGAGTGTTCGCTGACAGTGTTGAGCAGAGAATTGAACCGCCCGTGACCAAGCTCGAATGCCTGGCCGACCCGAACACTGACATTGCCGGTTTGCGACGACGTATAAATCTCGCTTGTTTCATTCGCCTTCGTGGTGCCGTATGCTCGGAGGTAGCAGGATACATCTCCGCTAACCGTGGTGTAGTTTGTGTATGAGCCATGCGGGGCTTGGGAACGGATCTTGCCCGAAACGGTAGAGATGCTGAGGCGATGCGCATAATCTTTCTCGGGCCATGGAACATCGAAGACGGATATCAAACTCAAAGGTCCTGAAATTGTCGAAAGCGAGATGCTTTGGGTGTTGAATGGCTCAGTGGGATAGAATGGGTTTGGGAACATTAATATGCCGATCTCGCCGTTTTCATTGCGGAGTTCCAAGTTCTCCTCCGGTGGGATGATTCGCCCGAAGAGAAGGCCGTGAGTCGAGCTCATGGAAATATTCTGTGCGATCATTCGACTGGGGGTCGGCCAAGTTGCCATCATTGTTGTTTCGCCGTAGGAGGTGTGCGTGGATAGGTTGTTCACTTTCCAGTCCACGCCTTCTTTGAGCCATATGTCGAGGATTTGGGATCGTATCTCCAGGAGATCCACATCCTGTGCTAAATTCTTTCGGAGAAACACAGCAATAACAACCTCGGTGCAGATGTTGCCATTGCCTCCGGGCTTGTACTCAATATCAAGCGCAGAGGCCGAGTCATGAAAACCCAGTTTCTCGATCTGGTCTTCACTTCCTGAGCGAACCGACGCAAACACCTCGATGTCGGAACTCTGCAGCTCGTCGCCAGCCTCTACGGTAATTCCACCTCGGAAGTTATCCCGGAACTTGGCTTCAGTAGAGTCAAGGAATTGCCACTGTTTGCGGTTCTCGGTGGAGATATTGAAACCAAAATGATGAGTCTTGGAAGCAACGGTGGATGCACAACGCTCAAATTGAACTGTTGGTTGCGAGATACTGTGCTGAACATGACATGTGTGGTTTGCTGTCGCAAACTCGTTCAGTGTGGCCAAAAGGTTTGGTGGATTCGATCGATTGAATTGTCGCATTGAAAGCACAAGGATGAGCAAAATGATGGCGCCCTGTATCAACCGTATCCAACTTCGCCATAGTGTGGCATGCCGTGGGTGAGGAGCATTCCAGCTGGCGGCGCCCTGTCAACCATTAGACGAAGTATCGCGCGAAAGCGCATTACTCACATCTTGGAGCTTCAAGGCCTGATCTTGCACCGCGCATTGTTTTGACGCGCTATTCTTTTCGTTGATAGTTTCTCTCATCATCGTAATGAAGGTGTTAGGAACGTCGCAGCATCGAGTAGACGAACGCGCTACGACACAGGACGACACGTGATGCTCTGAAGTTAGAAATGTCAGCCCCTGGGCGGCGCTTGTTCTCGCACGACTATAGGGCATTGTTGCATTCCGTGTCAGAATATCGGACTAGCATTTGATGTTTCAGGTGCCATCTTATTAGCCTTACGTGCGAAGCTCTCGTGCGAGATCAAGCCACCAAATAAGGAGCTGGAAAACACCAAATAAAATTGTGATGTGTGATTGCGCAAGGCACAATCCGAAATGGGAAGAGTGATGCAGTGTTCAGCCCGAAATTAAAGGAGAGCGGTGATGGCTAAAACCACATGCGGCAGGGGAGTCGAAGTCTAGGCGAACACGTCGATCACCATCGAGATACGTTTTCGTTTAGGCATAGTTTGCGAGAGGACTGTTGATGGCTTTCTAACTTAGTGCATGTACAGATCATCCCTCCGGTGGTGATTCCAAGCAACACCGTCGATCTATGAGAGCCAAAGTACAAATGCGACCTACAATGCGACCATGTCATCTGCTGCTTATATCTTTGATCAAATATCGAAGACGCTATGCAACATCAAATGTGCAGTAATTCTCGCACGAGATGAAGGCTGTGGACCCGAGAATCAAACTTGGCGGCCTTGCTGATCCTACGAACCCCGATGTTGGAACGGTTCCTTGAAAATCTCTCGTTGTACGCAAGAACATCGTGGAGCTGAAACTAAGCATAAACACGTCACAAAATGATGATGCATAGCTCATTTACCACACTGTAAGTGTGATAAGATGTCAATACTAACGTAAGCGACATCGACGCGAATTTTAGAGCAAGAATAACACCCGCGCGCTTACGCAGAGATGGTCAAAGTGGATAATTTCTGAAACCGACAACCTCGGGGTGGAGAGTATGGCGGTCTATGTTTGAGTCTAAACATGTGTAATCGCATAAAGTTTACACCGTTAGCAGCAATTCAAATGATCATTGAGCCCATGCAGGACGGGATGTTGCTTCGCCAACTGCTGGCCCCAACGTCAGCCTTACCACGGGCGACCTTGGTATTGGATTGAGGATTTTATTTACCAGGATCAAAGCATTGGGTAATAACTTCTCCATGCGTGTAGGTGGTTTCCATGCATGTATGGCTCGGTGCAACAAGCACGACCTCGAAGTCATGCAGGAACGGAGAAGATTTGACGCCAATGCAAAATTCAACCGTAAGATGTAATGACCTGGGGTTCCGTCGTTACGCCACTTAGACCAAACTAATGTCTCAATCCACCCTGAAGACTGCTACCAAGGATATGATTGAGTCTTGATATAGCCTAACACTTCCAAAAACGGACCGTGGGTATGTAGTGAATAAAGATGTGTGTCCGTATTCCATACGGACTTGCATATCGGCCCCGATTTTGGAAGGAATGATTGCCTGTGCTGCTCGTATTACGATCTCGCACGTATCATGCTGCGCGTGATGATCTTCGAAACATCTGGCCTTGAGGGCAGTCATCCGGCGGTGCAAGACAGAACGGTAAAGATTGAAGGCGCCAAGAAATGGTCCGCGCAACTACGAAGCTCTCACCCGCTTGTGATGAGCGAGTAGCTTCTGGTTGGTCTCTCATTAATCATGGTAGGACGAACAGGATCTGAGCTAGTGTTGAGCCAAGGTGACGCATATGCGGAGATTGAACCTTCAATTTCATCCTTACACTCCCACTCGCAGTGTGGCGAAGCCCTTCTGAAGTAACTGCGACCTATATAAAGTCTGCATGAGACAACTTAAGACCCACCATCAATTTTGTTCACCACGCTCATTACCAACACTCAGGACAAGACGCAAGTGAGGTCGTCACAAAGTTTCGACCATGACCAGGGTCCAATTGTTTGGCCTTATAGGCCTAGCTACTCAGCTATCCTATGCGCATCCTCACAGGCCTTTCGGAGCTTTCAGGCTCTCTGATCTCGTTGCCAGAGATGTCAACGACCAATTCGTCTTCGCGGCTATCGGCGATTCCTGGGGAGTAAGTCGATTCAAAGAATGCGGTAATAAGAATGTCGTACTAATCATCAATAGAGTGGAGTCCAGTACGGCGGTGACACTAGCTACGATGACAACAGCAGTGGATGCCAACGTCTCAAAAATGCATGGGCGACCGTTATCCGAGATCTCGGCAATGAATGGGGTCCAGAAGGCTTTCCGCCACAACTCTGTTTTGAAGCTTGCTCCGGTCGAAAGATGGAGCACATGGGCGAAGAGCTCGACAAGTGCGCAGAGAAACGGCCTGAGATCACGATCATGGAAGTCAGCGGCAATAACGCCGACTTTTACCCCATGGCCGACAACTGCTTATTCCATAAATGGGGTTGGTCTTACGGGACGCTGTACGAGGATGATGATCCAAACAATCCCACGGGAAGCTGCCGGAAATCGATAGCACAGGTCCGCGAGAACATCAAGAAGATCGAGCAGGAGTACATTGAGACCATTAAAATGTGGAAGGGACATCGCGCCAACGAGGGAAATGACGCCAGTCTCTTCACCGTTGGCTATGGCCGATTCTTTGGTATGAACGACGAATGCGATAACTGGAACTTCCAAGTTCCCTTCGCGTATTGGGTAAATCCGATTTTCTGGCCAGAAACTCAAAACATTAAAAAGGAGATGCGGCAAGAGTTTAATGATATGGTATGTATACGACAGCCCTCATACATCTTTGGAAAAAGGCGATTAACCTTAGCCTTTTTTTACAGATTGATTCGGTCAACCAAGCAATAAAATCGGCCACCGAAAGTTTCAATGACCCCAAGATTCAATATATTGATATCGACCCGGCATTTCAGGATCATCGCTTTTGTGAGCCCGGACACTCATATTGGGACCAGCTCAAGTGCGTAATTATTCTCCAATGCTCCTTCGCAACTGCTAATTGCCACCAGCTATGGTAGTCAAGTGTGGCTTTGGAACCAACCCACGAAATATTTCCTCACACTCAAGAAGGGCGACCAGACCATCAGCACGTGGGACAGCAAGCAGGCCGATCTTTCTGCAGATACTGTGCAAGGTTTTGCGCACGATGAAAAAGACGCGCCAACGAAGGATGGAAATGATGTTGTTGTCATCTTACGCAACAAAGACAAGCCGGACGAAATTCTCGAGATTCGATTCAATCCGGAGGAAAAGGAGGAGACCCAGGACGTTAGCCCGGTCGCTCGCACTCTTCATCCCACGGCCAATGGCCATGCTGCCATAGGAGTGATGATTGTCAACAAGCTCAAAGAAACCAAGTGGCCACCGCCAAACGAAGATCTCCCGCCGCCAACACCGAACAACAATAAGGCACTTTCCATCATGATGGAGAAAGATGGCGATACCTATAATTGGATCTTCTACGATACGCCCCGAGGCGAGAGCGCTGGCTGCAACACGGACAAGAACGCAGTATTCAAGGGTCCAAACTTCAGCGGCGTCAACATCGATGATCCTCCCAACCCAAGTGGTGACTACAACATGAACGTCTGGGGCCGACCGTGCAAGTACGCCGGTGATGGATCAAATCCCGGTGAACTCATATGTAACGACGAACACATCTCGTGCCAAAAATCTATCAACGCGAAAACAATCGACTGCCCGAACTCAAGCAAGAAGCAGCACGAAGGCGCTTTCTGCGAATTCTTCATGGAAGGAGGCACTTCAACCCCAGCGCCGCCTCCAGCGAGTGAGCCGCCCGCAAAAACCAAGGCGCTTTCCATCGTGCTGGAGGAGTACATTCACGAAATCCCGCCGACCACGATGGAATGGGTGTTCTTTGCAACTGAAATCGGCAAGGACGCTACTTGCGACCAGAACGGCGCAACGAGAGTCAAAGATATTAGTGGCCCATTGTTTGCCGATGGAAATGAAGATCTTGGTCAAATTAATGACCCGCCAAATCCAGTCGGCACTTTCAAGCTCAATGTCCATGGCGAGGACTGTGAGTATAGGAACGGCAATGACAACCCAGGTGGCCTGTTCTGTGGTGACAAGAAGTACGACTGCCATGACGATCCGAACAGGAAGGGTGGCGAAACAGCGACAAAGGATTGCTTACCCAGTGGTGGGTTTGAGCAAGTTTTGCATCATCCAGTTATCACCTGCGAGTGGTAGGAGGTTGGCACTGCTCCACAATGGGAAAGTATTAGTGACTTAGTAAACTTCGGATGTCCTGTTCCTTTGTACATACCATATCTTCTCGGACTCTTTTATGTTGCATTCAAAACCATCAATGATTTACTTTTCACTTCTCCCTGAGCTCATCTTGCCTGTCCAATGATCGTGTATCTCTCAACCATAAAGGTCCAAAGGAGAGCAAACAAGGCACACTCGCGTATCAAAAATATAATTGGAAAATTTGTAGTGTCACTTTCTCGACGCAAACACTATCTCACGTGGTAGGACTTGTCGTTGCGCGATGTTGGCAATGAAGAGTCTGTCCACATTGTGATTATACGCGGATCGAATGGATATTGTACGCAAGTGAAGTGAAGAATACTCCACAAAGATAAGACTTATAACATGTACGCTGAACTCCTCAAACATCAATTCATAATGCATCGTGTCGCTCCGACCTTATCCTTCCGTCCGATCCCTTACTGCAGTACAGGCGGGCCATTTCTCATTCCACCGACACTACCCCGGAACTCGCCGTTCGGACCCCGTGATCTGCTCTGGTTGTTGGTGTGCGCATTGGGTGTGCTTGTAGACAAGCGACCGCGGCTGGCGCTCATGCTCGTCCTCGTGGATCGGGCTTCGACTTTGCGAGGTGCTTCTCCGGTGGGGATACCGGCGACGCTCTTGCGGGAGAAGATGTTGCAACCCATTGTGATTTGAGTGGTTGTTGCGGTGTGGTTTGAAGAATTTGCGTTCGATTGGCTGAACCTTCGAGTTGTGTAGTTTTGGTTTGAGTGATGTAGAACTTCGTTACTTCAGCAGATTTGGTTGGTGTGATGGTTCGACAGGCGGAAGTGTATTTGAGATGTTTGATTGTGATGTTTGTTGATATATCTGAATTCTGTGGATGGTATGGCGGCCTTTATGTACTTAAGACACCTCTCCATCAATATCGCCTCATCCTAGCCACGCGTCTTGATTTCCACACCAGTCGCGCAAATGATGCATCTCCCAAGCACATGACATCGGCCAATACGATCAAGAGCCTCGGCAGTCGAAGCATCAGAGTCTAGAACCTTGTCGTAGAAGGACTCTGCGGCGCTAGTCTCTTGGGGGCGTCTTGGGGGCGGGGGCGGAGTGACTTGGCGCTCGCGGAGCGGAGCTTTAGTGGGGCGGAGCCAGTCGTCATCGAACGAAGCAATGGGCGGCGCAAGCTTTTCGGAAGTCTGCGAAAGTTTAGTAAAGACGGAAAATGACGTAATGCAGGTCACCTGATGGATGACTTAAAGGTAGGTTCATCTTGGCTCCGGGGTTCCGTCCGCTGGACCTCACTTGGCGCCATCTCGGCCATGGCGGCTTCGAAACTCGCGACTACGTTCATCAGACCACGCGAAATTTAGGTGCACACCAAAGCTGAGCTTCTAGTACGGTAGTGTTGTGGTGCGCATGTTAAGGCATATATGGAACGATCAATCAAATCGAGAGTCACACTTGTCTGAATGCTACGGATATCCGCGCCTATAAAGAGGGAAAGATCTGTGGCAATATTTCAACTGCCTCTCTTACTCATTCAACATCCAAGTGCAACTGCAAAGAATCTTTGAATTTCCCACCAATATAAGCACTGGATGTTATATGCACCCGATTCAGACCATTACCCCAGCCCTCTCAACAGTCAAGGCCCCCAGCATCAGACGATCAGCGCATTCAGAAGAGCTCCCGGTAATACCTAGACACGTTAACGTAGAACACTGATGCGCAAGAGAAGTACGTATGCTCGACCCGCATCTGGAAGCTTCTGAAGCATTTTTTGGGGGCGAGCGATCGTTTTCATCGCGGTGCTGAATAGGCTCGGTTGTATCATCATCAAGATGAATAGAAACCGGGCATTCGTTGTTATTTCGGACTCTTGAAAGTCGAGGTTCTCCACTTGAGCTTCAAGCACCCGCTGTATATAAGCGAGCGCTGAATACATGTCTTGGGCAAGTATGCGCATTTTCCGATGTCTGGGCGCGCTGAATCGCTTGTGCCAAGGCCATCGGTACGGGTGACCATGCGCTCGATACTAGAGGTCAAAGTCGTGGTCTGGAAGGAGCTGATCCCAATGTTAGCAGTCACATCCTCGATGCCGTTGTACAATATTTCGTTGTATCTATGTTTTTCTTAAGACGTTTAGAGTAGATCTACGTGAGAGATGATTGTTCTCAGCAAGCTTGAGATGAACATCGTCTTTGTGCGGTCAGAGAAGCCGATTTTCTACGACAAAGAACATGAGTCAATGGACCACAGCCCCTCGTTAGGACATCTAGGATGACATCCGCAAGTTGGACAACCGCCAGGCTTTGGCATGTCTCAGACACAGTTCAAAAACACTGTGGTGCATTAGCGTTGCTTTCTTGTCAAGGTAGGTCGGCGCACAAGCAGCTTTTGACGAAAGATGCGGCAAACGGCCCGTGAATCATCTACTCTGATTCAAGCCCTGTGCATCTCTCGGAATCAAAAGTTGTCACCAACAAATATCTTCTATCACAGTTATGTAAAGACCTCTTTCTTAGGAGTAGAAGGTTAATCCTTTGCGACTCAATATCTCCAGACAACAAAAAGCATGGAGGTGCAACAGAAGCGAGTGGTTTTAAGTCCGGAGAGCGGCCGTCAGGAGCTAGGTGAGCATACAACAGGTGGTAGACGACGTCGCGCGTCGCTTTCGTATTGAAGGTGGTGCGGTTTGGAGAAGCGCATCATCTCTATTCCAAAGTTGTAACGGAGTCATTCGGCCATTATTTGACTGGCAGTGCTTCCCAAACCCATGTTTGCGCTGTTGTAGTTGAAGCCGGACGGGTAGGCGACAGTAGGTAGTGTTCGGCTCTCCAACTCGGGCCGTAGCGCGACACTAAAATTGGACAAGCGCCATTTCCATTCAGTTACGCAACATCAGTCGATACGAATACCCGCATAGTGTTCTTTAGCTTTCCGAATAAAAACGGAAGACCGTATGCTCAGTAATTATTTGGTGAGCAGCCATACCAGCTCAAGCAGTCGTCGTGATACTGTTGTCAAATTACCTTAGTACCTCTTCCGTACTTCGAAGCCTGGGACACTTCGTAGATATTAGAAAAACTTACCCAGATGAAATGCGCTTCTATGATTGGCCCAGTGTCTTGTATCTCGATTTTGCTGTCACACCGAATGGGACGAGATTGTAGTGGTGGCACGGAATGCCGGTAGCGCTACCATTTTTCCGGACAAGAGTGGGGACGACCGTGGACGTGCCGTACATACTATAAAGCCAACCTTAGTGCACATTTCTTCATTGTAGATACACTACTTGTTCGGATGAAGTATCACCATGGCTTCCTTCGTCATTCGCGATGTCCGCATTTTCACTGGCGAAGAAATGATCTCTGATGGTTTCATATACGTCCACGATGGAAAGATCAAAACGGTTGGCCCGACGTCGCAGATACCCCATACATCGCTCAAGACGTATTCAAAACCCGGACATACTCTGCTCCCAGGATTTATCGACTGCCATATTCATGCCGACATGGCGAATCCGGTAGCACTTCCGCAAGCCCTTCGCTTTGGCGTCACCACCGTCTGCGATATGCATAACGAGCTCGCGAACGTCAAGAAACTGAAGAAGCAGGCGCTGAAACCGGACACAGCATCCTACAAAACTGCCGGACAGTCTGCGACGATAGAGAATGGGTGGCCCATTCCTGTTATCACAGCCCATGATAAGAGAGAGGAGACGTTGGCGGAGATCGCGAAATGGCCGAAGTTGTCAAATAGGGAGAATGTGATCGAATATCTGGAGTGGAATAGGGAAGAGATGCAGCCAGACTACATCAAGCTGATGCACGAATCTGGACAGCCAATGGGCTGGCAGCTCAGCAAACCTTCGGTACAACTCCAAAAAACCATCGTCGACGAAGCGAACAAGCGCGGTTACTTAACAGTTGCGCACGCCTTGAGCATGAAGGACACACTCGAAGTGCTGGAAGCTGGCGTAAATGGCTTGACGCATACCATATGTGACCAGCCACCAAACCAGGCATTGGTCGATGCGTACAAAAGAAATAATGCATGGCTAAATCCGACGCTTGCTGCTATTGGAAGCTTAACGTCTGAAGGAAGAGAGCTTCAAGAGCGCTTTGCACATGACCCACGTGTCAAGGGGTTGATCGGCGACAAAGAAATCGGAAACCTGTGCAATTGCATGGGGTTTGCGGCCAAGTCGGGCGCAAAAGCGGAGTACGCATATGAGAGTGTGAAGATGTTGAAGAAGGCTGGTATTGACATCGTTTGGTAAATATCCCCTCCACTAACGTAGATGGCGATCATGCTGACTAGAAATAGCGGAAGTGATGCTGCCGGCCCAGCAGTAGGTACGGCGTTCGGACTTTCCATGCATCATGAATTGTATGTTTTCGTCCACAAGGTGGGCATGGCGCCAGAGGAGGCTCTTCGCTCGGCGACCAGCGTAGTGGCGAAACGTTTCAGGTTCGATGACCGCGGAAGACTGGCCGAAGGGTTGAACGCGGATCTACTTCTTGTCGAGGGCAATCCTCTGGAGGATGTCGATGCCACCTTGAACATCCGTGGTGTCTGGCGTGACGGCAATCTGTGTAGTTCTTACGTTGAGAAGATGGAGGGGTAAGGCTCGTAACTGAGTGCTGGCGCCGCCTTATGGTGTCGACCCTTACAATCAAAAGCATCCGTAACAAACGTGACGACGTTCTACAGTCCAAAATCTCGATATAGAGTAATGGCTCGGTTTGCAGGAGTGGGATATGAGGATGAAGGAGGCTGCGGTGAAGGGGTAGCTCTTCGGGTAATCTTGCCTGGCGCATCAGCAGCCCGCTAGCTCTTTCACATGACCCTCCTCCCCCGCACTAAACCTCACTTCGGAAAAGACGACATGCACTATTCAATAATACACGACAATGCTCTATCAATTGCCAACAGACCCAGTAATCATCAGTGCTGATCCATTCGGTGTTCTCGACAAGGACGACTCGTCCCAGGTAGAGGTTCTCTCCGCTCTGTTCGACGCTGCCCGTAGTGACCTCGCCTCCGGCGCCTCTCCTAAAACAGTCATCCCGACTCTCGTCGAAGATATTGCGTACATAGTCCATGGTAACGGCGCTCTGGACACTGGAGGTTTGCGGAAATTCCTCTCCGAAAAAGGCACGCCCCCAGCGGCGGCAGTAGCTTTACTGCTTGCAGCACGAGGCTTGTCGGCATGTTTCCCAACTCACCATCTCACCACACTTGAAAAGGAAAACGATCGTGTGGGGTTCAGTGGGGCCCAAGTGAACTCTTTATTGGCCCACCAATTCCTCGGTACATTAGCTCAGGCGGCAGGCACAGATTGGGGTCGACCAGACTTCACATCTTGGTTTGCATCGGAGCCGGCACACCACAAAGCTGTCGATGGTTATCTAAGAACTATACTGGACCATTTTGCCGAAGGTGGCTACGCCGAAGCCGATGTCTTCACTTTCGCCTTCTACCGCGCTACAAAAATGCCAGATCCGATCGCATCCAAAAACATCCCGTCTATGCATCTAGGACTAGTTGAAGAGGAGTCTGAACCATCAGATGACGCTGGATCGCCTTTCATATTAGTTGCTGCAAATGCGCAACCGGGACCCGGGCCTACCGCAACCCAGGAGGAGCGCCTTCAATCAGCATCTCCGGCACTGAGCCTCTCCGCACTAGTAATGCCAGTCATACCTAACGATGCAGTTGTAGTCACCTCAGCATTTCCAGTGCATGCAGCATGGAAAGGACATAACCGCACGGCTCGGATGGACAAGCTATTTGCCCCCGCGGAACGGCCAAAACGGCATTATATCCTTGCCGACGCTCTTCCGCTCGATTCCATGCCTGATGGGGAAGGTTTGCTGAAAGATCTGGTCGCTGATAGAGTGGAACGCGAACTCATGAAGCTGTATGTTGCGTTCAGCGGAGCTTCGGACATGATCTCGCACGTAGAAGGTGGTGCTGTAGTCGTGATCGAAGCTGGACCTTGGGGCTGCGGCGCTTTTGGGGGAAACCTTTTGGTCAAGATATTGTGTATGGAAATTGCTGCCGGGCTCACTGGAGTTCAGCTGCGGCTCAGCGCCACGAACAATAGGCAAGGCGACGTTTGTAAAGCTCGTGCGTTTTCAGAACGGCGATATACGACTGCGAGGCTATGGGAACAACTCCTAAACTCGAAAGCGTTCGACGAACTCGTCCCAAGAACTTAAACAGTACCGGGTATCTGGATTTCCCAACAAGCAATCGTTTCCGCGCCCCCGAAAGACATTCAAAGGACGAGGTTCCACAAAGTTCTCCGCGCTATGGCTCGGAAGCTTGCTACCACTCCACCGTGTGTGCCATTTCATCCCGGTCCCGGCAGTACGTCATCTTGCCGTTGCGATAAACAAAGCATGTCGAGCTGTCACAGTTATCTTCCAATTGCGAGGTCGTTCAAATCGAGGTTCACTAGCCCCCGAGCATGCAGTATGTGGCTGATAAGCTCGGGCGGTAAAGCAACTAGCGAAGGCATCGTCACTGCAAGTACGGGAGCGAAAAAGCTCAGTACACTGTTGATGACGTTTACATTCGCTTGACGATGCGTGGTGCGCAGGAGCTGCAGCCTTTGCGGCGAGGTGTGGCTGGTACAGTCCACATCAACATGGCTCTTTCCTGACTAAGTAAACGGCCACCCAACCTCCCCGAAATCGAGCCAGCCCCCCTCAATTTCGCGCTTTCTCTCTTTCAATTCTTCAACATCCCAATTGCACCATATAAATTTTCCTTTCAAAAACACCGCCTCTGGACTAGCCAGCCACACACAAAAGGCCGCCGGCAATTCTGGTACATCGCACGACGCCAGGTATCCCTTCTTGATTTCCTTCTGTTCCGGCGTCATCTTCGCTTCATCCGCGAATCCCATCAACTCCAGGGCCGCAAGCGTTGGTATCGTGCCGGGTTGCACATTATAAACGGTCAGCTCGGGATGCTCGTAAGCCAGGGCATGGAAAAACCGCAGACTGGCGGCTTTGGCGGCACCGTAGGCGGAGCTGGTACCAGTCACGTTGATGTGCCAGGCGGCAGTTGACACATTGATCACGATAGCCCCAGGTGCAGCGTGGCTGAGGAAAGATTGGGCCACCGTGAATGAGCCCTTGACGTTCGTTTCGATTCCGGAAAACCATTCGTCAACGCTTGCGTCCTTTATAGAGGACTTGACCCCGGCGATGCCCGCGTTACTGACGAGGACATCGATCTTGCCGCCCTTGCTAAATTCGGCGAATGCAGCGTCGATTTCGGTCTTTTTCGCAGTGTCGGCCGACGCAAAAGAAACGTGAACGCTTGGGGATTCTTTGCTGATCGACGCCTTGGTTGAGAGAAGGGGGGCTTCTCTGCGGCCGAGGATGAGAATTCGAGATGCTCCTGCTTTGGCAAAGTAACGTGCGATCTCTGCGCCAATACCGGTACCACCGCCAGTGACGACTATGCTTTTGCCCTCGGCCGATAGTTCTGGACGGGTCGGATCGATTGCTGGGTAGGGCTTGTGGTGATAAGTCGCTGTAGGGGCGGGATAAGCCATGCTGGATGCTGATGCGAAAATAAATGTACGTTGAAGTTTGATGATTGTAATGATGCCCAAAGGTATGTGATGTAGTTCCATTGATGCCGAACTCACTTTATATACACCTACCACCCAGAATCTATCACGAAACTTTGAACCGCTCCGATACACGTGATTGAACGGACCCGTACACAGCCCAAACCCTTACCAACTTCATCTCTCTATGGCCTATCTCGATAAATTGAGCTTGGTCATGATTTCCTTCATTCGGCCTAGCGCGATTACAAAGTCTCCCGTTCCGACTGATCGCGCACCCGAGCTGACAGGGTCCGACAATGACAAATCGCTAATTCTCGGGCGTCTACAAGTCTTCTCCAATCTCCTTCACATCACGGAACGGTCGAATTTACGATGGATATTGGAAAACTACCGCAAATCTTGCGATGCGGGCTGTGCAAAAAGCCATTCGACACAGGTGAGGATGGGTCATACCCACAGTGTCTCTCGGACTAACTGAATCGACGCAGAGGCTTCACTGAAACGCCACGGATATTATTGTCGAACACGGAGAGGAGTCAAGCGTTCAGGTCTACCTCGATCGTGCATATTGTGTGCTAGGTCGAAGGTTCGTTGCGACAAACTTTCGCCCAGATGTTCCAAGTGCGCAACCAAGAATCTCGCCTGCCAGTACCCGACAAATAGTACCCGAAACGCTGGGTCGGAGACACAACAGCTTCCATTCCTCGACAACGCGGAAGAAATTCCACCGGAGACATCAGGGTTCTCAGTACAAAATTCATCAATCATTCCGCAGCGTACAGATGAAGTGTACTCCGAACTTGTGAACGACGCAGCATCTACGCTCGACCTTCCGGATATGCGAAGCGAGACTTTTGAGTGGGATCTCGCGGATGAGCTATTGCCATTCGAATATCTTCAAGATACACTACCCATCGACGTCAGCGACTCATCTACTCCCGTAGGAATAGATGGCATACTGCGAAATTACGCTGTGGATAATCAGTTCGCGACCTCTGCATCGATGTACAATAACGATACCCGAATTCCTCACCAGCCTACTTTTAAGGTCCGTTTCCTGAAGAATAGGTCAAAGTTCAGAGCCGGCGCCCAGATCATAGCGAACAACATGGCAAGAATCCTGTGCTCGTACCCCAAAATGATGCTCGATTATAACACTCTTCCGCCGTTCATCCACCCGCAATGGATCTCTGCATCTAGCTCCGAGCCATTCCTGGAGCCTCTGTCAAATTGTATGAGTCTCCTAGGTATGCTGAGTACTCGCGCAAGAGGAAGTGCGAGCCTTTTCTGGCGAAACGTACGAATGGAGTGCGATCGTCTCGCAGCCACCTATACCACCTTCAGCAGACCCGGCATCATCGCGGCTACTCAGGCACTTCTTTTATACATGCTCGTCAGAGTAGCAGAGGGAGAGACTGAACACAACAATCATGACGCCGCACTCCTCGGTACACTTACGCTGGTACTAGGAGGACTGACAAAAGAGTTTCAATACGAGTCGCCTTTGAAGTGCACGCTCGACATGTCTTACTTAAGTCTGGAAAGTGACTGGAACAATTGGATCTTCGAGGAAAGCAGACGCAGGGCGGCAGTTGTATTTCGCATCATCAACATGCTGGTAAACATGTCGCCAGTAACGACTTGCGATTCCCAGCCTGGGGTTCTCATTGCGCCCCTTCCGGCTCGCAAACAGCTCTGGGAGGCTGGAGGCGAGAGACAATGGAGGAAAGAAATGCAGAGGGCACCGGCCGCCAATGTCGGCTATGCATTGGCGGTTAGTGGCGATTTGATAGGACTCGATGAGTACGAGAGGAAGTCACTGACTATGAATGAGTCGCTGGAGACATGGACGAGTTTAAGAAGCAAAGATAATTGGGAGGAGTGGTGTGCGGGTATGGATGGTTTGGGGGCGGTTATCATGTTGGCTGCGTCACTACCTGCTTAAGCTACTCTACTACTACTTCAACACTTCCACTGTACGTGTGCGTTAATCGAACAATTCACAGACGTAGGTTGTCCGCGTACGTAGAGCAATGCACTACTACCTCTTTTCGATCTGCCCACTTCCGCTACCAAATGCAGTGCAGCCATGTCCGGCCGTCAAATTTTCATTTCCAGTAAATGGTTATATGAGCCGGATGATCTTCTCCACTCGTCCTTGGAACCGAAGGGCTGTACATGAAAGATACGCAAGGTCCGTCATTTGTAGCCAATTAGAGCTTTCACCGCCGTTAAACAAGCTATAGCTTCCAGCCCCACACGGAACGATCCCTTGAGGCCGCTAGCGTTGAGCGAGCGGGGTCGTTCTATCCACCAGCATGACATTTATAGTCTGCGCCGGCCCATCAGACCTCTAGCCCGACCGTTTACAATAGCTTTATTTTTAAAGCTATGCGCTCTCCAGATCTCGTACAGGGCAGCATGGTACCGTATTGAACCCCGTATCCACCCATCGCAGCACACAATCCCGATTTGTAAGATCAATAATTGATCATGTCGCCCGCCAACACAATTGGCGCCGCCGTTCTTTCTCTTGCTGGCACGGAAAAACAGCTTGATATTATCATAGTATGGCTTTACCAACGTCGCCGTACCCAGGAACAGCTTCACAGACTCACGATAAGGCAGGTCGGTGGCTCCCTAGGTGGTCTATGTACCGCGCTAGCCCTCAAGTCACTTCCCCAGCGCCACCGTATCACCATCCTCGAGCGCAATCCAGAGCCCCTACTCCACAATCAAGGCGCTGGCATCGTCGCAGGTGGCGACACACTCAACTTCTTCAGGCGGTATGACCGATGCGACCGCCCACTCGCTGTATCTTCCCAACGCCGCCAATATCTTGACAGAGATGGCAAAGTTGTGCACCGCGAAGACATGGTACAGAACATGACGAGTTGGGACTTAGTGTACTACATGCTGCGCGCCAACGTGGATTACGTCGAGAGTGCATACTGTGATGTACCTGCGAAGCGGGAGAATGAGGGTGAAGTGCGCCACCTGCATGGACATAAGGTCACAGGTATCAAGGAAAAAGGGGAGAAAGTGGTAGTTTCGTACGCAGCTACAAACGGCGAAGGCACACTAGAAGCCGATTTCGTGGTAGGAGCCGACGGTCCCAACTCGACAGTCCGCGACACACTACAATCAGGTATTCAGCGCAATTACACCGGCTACGTTGCTCTTCGCGGTACAGTGCCCGAAGGTCAGGTTAGCCCCAAGACGCGAGAAGCTTTCAGCGAGCGGTTTACCTTCTTTCACACCCGTGGTATCCAAATCCTCGCGTACCTTATCCCCGGCGAACATGGTACGCTTGAGCCTGGAAAACGACTCATAAACTTCGTATACTATACCAACTTCCCTTCCAAGTCCCTCGATGAGCCGTCGGAAGCCCTGGCTGAGCTGATGACGGATGTCGATGGAGTGAGACACCGGGTCACGATGCCACCGGGAAAGACTGACCCTGCAGCTTGGGAAAAGCAGAGAGAGATTGCAAAAGAGAAACTACCACCGCAATTTGCAGAGATAGTAAGAGCGACTAAGAAGCCCTTCGTACAAGCTATCACCGACGTGATTGCTTCAACAAACGAATTCATGGGCGGCAAGGTCGTACTCATTGGCGATGCGTTAGCAGGATTTCGGCCACACACTGTAGCTAGCACCAGTCAAGCAGCTTTTGATGCGATGATACTTGCGGACATGCTCGGGGGGGAGGTCAGTCGGAAAGAGTGGAAGAAGCAGACGCTGGCTTATGCGCGCACGATACAAAAGCGTGGTGTGGATATGGGGACTAGAAGTCAGCATGAAGATTTGCCGCTAGAGGAGCATATTCGTGATCGAAATTTGGCATCGAAGCCAAGGGAAGAAGAGGTTTGGCCGGAATGGGCGGTAGCAAATGTCGAATAATGCGCATGGCGTGCGAAGATCTCGTATACGCTACGTCCACGTCGACTAGTGAGAACGGTCACGTTTATACTGTGATTTCAGTCCGCTGACCAATCGAACTGCTCGTTAATACTTTGTCCGGCTAACGGAAGTTGGAACACCCGATGCGCTTCGTCAGTCGGCTTAACTGAAGGCAGAAAGCCGCCCCAGACGTGATTAATGAGCACCATTGCCTTACAGATGCCAAGCCGCGCCACAGCCTTCGTGATCTACAACTACATAAAGCGTCCTGTAGATGGAGAGATATTTGTTTGCGGCCAAAGTCAAACCGGCATAGCTTATTAAAGATGTCTTCAAACACTGTACGCCTGACTTCCGTGTTATGGGGTCGTTGGTCCATACTCACCACACATCGTGCTAATGACGACAGGCATCGTCGTCCACGCATAGCTTCGCAGACAAGGATGGTCAGTTTCGCCGTAAAGCTTCTGCCTTTCGCAACCATATCTCCTCCGACCCTTCCTCGCCCTTCCCCGCCGAGCCGGGCCGGTACGCGCTCTACATCCACATCGGCTGTCCGTGGGCTCATCGCACCAACATCGTGCGTTCACTGAAAGGCCTCGAAGACATCGTCCAGCTGATCGTTTTTGATGACGCGGTCCACAAGGATGGCAAGTTGTTGTGGGGCTTCAAGGGTGAGGGGAGAGATCCGTTGTATGGGTATAAATATTTGAAGGAGCTGTATGAGAGGAGCGAAGAGGGATATGATGGGAGATATCTGGTCCCTACGCTTTGGGATAAGAAGAATGGTATTTTAATAGAGAGGGTGATATATGCACGTGCAGTGCTGATATGCGAGCAGAGAAAATCGTCAGCAACGAGTCCAGCGAGATCATCCGGATGTTCTACACCGAATTCGACGCGTTCCTCCCTTTGCATTTTCGCGAAGCGACCAAAGGCGACAAAAGCCTCTTACCCCAGCACCTCCAATCCGAAATTGAAGCCATGAATGACTGGGTCTACCACACGGTCAACAACGGTGTCTACAAGACCGGTTTCGCAACATCTCAAGCCGCATACGAAGAAAACGTGTATCCCGTCTTCGCCTCGCTCGACCGGCTTGAAAAGCACTTGTCTCAACCAGAACACCAACCGTATCTCTTTGGCGACCACATCACGGATGCTGATATTAGACTTTATCCAACAATTGCGAGATTCGACGTTGCGTATCATACGATCTTCAAGTGTGATATGAAGATGATACGGTATGATTACCCCAAGATTGATCAGTGGTTGAGGAGGCTGTATTGGGATGAGGGTGAGACGACAAATGGGGGTGCGTTCAAGAAGACGACAAACTTCTCTGCGGTGAGTTTTGGTGTGGGCCACAAGTCGAGCAGGGCTAATGTGAATTTAGTATAAGAATGGATATGCTATGTCTCTCAGGATGGCGGTGGTACCTGTGGGACCGGTTCCGGATATACTTCCATTGTGAGACCTAGGACACGTCAGATAATACCGAATAGCGATACTACGTTTATTTTCTAGCGAAATGCTACTTTAATTCTACAACAGTTATATAAAGACTTTTACTGGGATGAGTAGAAGTTTAGCTTTTTGCTACTCTATATTTACGAGCCCGGGATCGCTCTCTCTACGTCAGCATGCCTACAATGCGAACTTGGTACGGTGGGTGACTACAAGTGAAAGATAAAGCTGTACATATTACATTAATAGTTATTAGAAAGCCACAGACGTTCAAAGCTAGGTACGATGCGGAGCAGATTAGACAGGGCACATTGCGCTGCGGCGAATGTGTATTTTAAACCTCGAAAAGCCTATAGCTTTGCGCTATTGCTACGATCTTGGGGAACATTTTCAGTAAAAGGTTAGCCTTTTGCTTACTCCATAGATTCAGCGCATATTTTCGCTCTCTCTGCTTTGTAGAACGTGTGGTGATGGTAATGTATGTGAGCCACAATCTCCTATTTTCAAGACACAATTGCTACTGTTTTCAGGCGCGACTACAACAGGCATTTTATCTAACCTAAGTACCTATGATTCCCAAAGGCGTTAGCCACCCCTCAACGTTCGCCTGTTCTAGCGGCCTAGGAAATTCGACCCCAGCGCCAAACCACGCTGAGTTCCATACAGCTTCCTACCTCGTTCGCCTCCAAACCCACCAAGTCGGGAAAATCCCCTACCAAGACATTCTTTACGACGAGGGATCGTTCTTTCAAATGCAGCTCTATCCTATAGATACTTCCCAATGCCATAGATAATTCGTCAGTCCGGATGAATAGACCAGCGTATCGATAGCGCGTAGGAAGAAGGCAGCTCGCGGTGGGAAATGCTTTCACTACTTTGTCGGCCCTGGAGAATGTCGTCCATATGATCGTTTGAGGAGAGATGACTTGACGAGTGGCTGGCTCTTTTTGTATGCTGGTCAGGACACTCTTGCGATTTTTTTTTGGGACGATGTGTTGGCAGATGAAATTGCGTATCTCGCCGGCGAAATCGAGTAAGCCTTTTTCATGAGTCTAGGGTCAATATCGGTACGTGGGTGCGTCATAGTTGGGGTACGGTTGGTGTATGCGGAATTGGGTCGAAGAAGCTTGGCTTGAATTGGAGGGTGGAGGTGCGCTTTTTTCTGCAGCCATGAGCTTCAGTGTTTATACACTGACATACCGTGCCCCAAAACTCCGAGTGACGCTAATGTGATTGATAGCCTCTGGGAGCACTCACGCACGTGCGGTGGAACCCGACTCTTATCGCGTTATCACCTTCACCTGTTAGCAGCCAAGACGTCCCTGTGTCCTGTTTCCGTATCAACACCGCATCAAAGATAAGATAAGAAACGACCGATCCCCAACGCGTTCCAAAGCATGTCACAACGGCGAGGGGTAAGTTGTTAAGCAGGCCAATCGCTCCTTCTTTGCACATTCACTGTTATCGAGGTTACACCTTCCATCGGCAACATGCGCACCGTCAAGAAATATACCCAACAATATGGCCGTTATTATCACAAACACCACAACCATTCATCTACCCATCAACATAACCACGCATACGACTTTACGCCACTGGCATGGCGCCAGCCCTTCGCACCATAACACCAACCCTCCTCTCTTTGGCGCTACCTCTCGTCCTACGCATCCATCAAGTACATCTGCATCCGCTCTTTCTCCCGCTAGCCGTCTACGCCTTCATAACCGAGAAAGGCTATCGCGAAACCCTCGAATGGATCACGCCGGAGTTCTCGGAGCACACAGGTCCATTTAGCCACATCGGCGTCTGTTTGCTTGCGCACATGTTTGTGCAGAGCACCTATGTCCTGCAAGGCTGGCGCGGTGAAGTCCTTTTCTGGACCGTTTGGGGAAGATGGGGCGCCGGCGTTTGTAGAGCGCATCGTGCGGGTATTGATGTATGTGTAAAATTCGAATGATCTTGGCGAGAGAAGAAAGTCACGGGGCTGATAAGAAGTGCAGTCGTTCAAAGAGGCGTATCAGGCGAGGTTCAAGGGTACGATAACGAGAGTACATGCTGTGTTTGCTGCGACCGTGTTCACACCTGTATTCTTGTCGAGGGATGTTGGAGTAGTCCAGGGGGCGGTGATCTGGTTGCACTTTTACCATTGCGTCGGTTTTATGGTGGCCGCATGGAACTACTGGTGCGTCTGGTTTGAGATCAGGAGATGAGACGCGCTTACTGGGATTGTAGCTGCTTGCCGGAGCGACGGGATTTGTAAAATGGCACTTGAGTCGGACTTTGGAACACGCAAACTATACAAGGCATGCCAGAGAACTGAGTACTCTTTCGCAACCACATTATCATATCGTATATCCAAACGTATCATAAAGTCTTATCCGCCCCATTATTGTCTCCGGCCCAGATCACCAAAGCAGTGTCAGCACCCAAACCACTCTACCCACTCCTCCTCGCACTGGGTCGTGGCTGCAATTCTGGCACCTCTAATCCCTCCGCCATCTTACTCAGAGCCTCCAGGTCGTTCAAATCACACCTAGACTCATTCTGCCGATGAGGACCTCATACCACTTCCTTCCCCTCTATCACCTCGAGACGGATGTTCCCTAAACGGATCGTCGAGCGGGCACTTCGCCAACTCTATCACGGCGACATGGGTCGCGATAGACTCTTCCGGGGCTACACAGAAGAAGTTCCGGGGCGGTAGGAAGGTTGGAGAATGATCCCGTCTCAACGCTCCGCACAGCGATCAGCTCGCTCGTCTTTTTGTCGATTATATCAATTTGAAGACCTGCTATTCTCCTCGCCTTCCTCTCTTTGGCGGCCGGTGAAGAGGACCTGCTTCTTTCTTGAGATGTTCCCGTTGCCTTTCTTGCCGGTCTGATTTCCGCTCGGGACGTTATACTTGCATCCGTGGGCATCAAGCTTTCCGCATTATATGTCGGTCTCGTCGCTGGACCTAGACCTCTCGCACCGATCGGCTTGAATTCCGGCGACTTGGGGACGCAGTTCTCAGGGCCCGCGTCCGCATCGACCACGTTGATTTCAGGAATCCCTACCTCTTTCTGCCATGTCTCGACGATGAATGCGGGGGCTATTGATGATTTTTGATCGGTGGCTTCGGCTGCGGGACGTCGAAGGGATGCTTTGGAGGCTAGTTGGACGCGGTGTTTGAGGAGGACGGCGAATTTCTGGAATTGGAGGGTTGTGGCGTAGAATACTAGGGTGATGCATAAGAAGAGCTTCGCAGTGCTCTCCACCTTGTAGGCGGGCCAAAGCGCGAGCGTAACCACAAGTCCTTCGACAATCGGCAAGACATAGTCGAAAGGTTGAGTGATGTCAAAGGTACGTAGGGAGGTAAAAACTTCCACATCGATATTTGGAGCAGTTGGTTGGCGTAGGAAGGTGAAACCCAGCGATTTTGGAGTCATGCGAAGGGGATCGTCCACGTCGAAGAAGATCTCGAGCGCGAAGACATAGGTGAGGAGAAGTCGTGGCCATACCCCTTTGACGATGTAGTTGGCGATGGAAGCTGCGAAAAACGAGGCGATGGTGAGAGTGACAATCGAAAAGACGCGAGAGCGGGCAAAGGTTCGTCCAAACGCCTTTATGGCGGTATATGCCTTGCTGACTCTGGCGAGCAGCGAGAGCAGATTTTCCCTGGTATTAATTGCCCACATGACGAGCGGAGGGAGGAAAGTAACAACACAGCAGTGCAGAGTAGTCACATCCATCATCTCCTACCTTAGGAAGTAGTCTATTTTCTCGCAAGTCGTCGTTGTGTCGCTTTCTTCGTAGGGGTTGTGGCCGCGAAGCTGAGGGTGCAAGGCGAAGTAGGATGAGTATGTTTGTGCGGAGGCGACGGCGAGTGGTGTTTATGGGCGAGGTGAAAACATTCGTGAGGCAAATATTGTTTTGATACGCAGTTGTTGCTTTCACTGCTCGTCGCATATGACCCATTCCACGGTGAATCATGGTTCGGCCCGCCTCACGTCACCTTGTATGATTTCGAGCTTCACCAGCTCCTTTTTACTCCCAAGCAACCTGGCGAGATTTGATACTGAAAACTTGCCAAAAAATATCGCGATGCACGCAGCAGGTGGCCATGCTCCAATATATTAGACACCGTCACCCTTCCGGACGGGCTTTGCGGACTTCGGGCCTCGGCCCTAAACTGGGGAATGTGTTTTGGGTTTCCATGAAGCATATTGAAACAGACCATTTCTGGAGCTGTGAAGCCGGTCCCAGAGCATTCAGGTACTACCAACGTAGTGGATTCAAAATTGCGCGGTAAAGCAAGGCTTTGGAGGTTCCAGTGTAATACATTACGTGCCTAGACCACACTGGGCGAGCTTTGCAGACTGCAACTTTCTAGGAGGCTCCAGTAGTACGACCTGTGTCGCTCCAAGATGACGGCTGGCTTGCACCGGGGCATCGTGCAAAGTTCTACCGGCCTCAATTTTGAAAACGTGGACATTCTCGGCATGTCATTTGGCAAGAAGCTGGACTGGTGGTATGCTACCTTTAGTGCTCAAACAACTACAGCATTGTAACTCGAGGGTCATTTAGAAGAAGTCGCTGGAGAGCTGGTGGAAATAATGTTTTGTCTTATTCTCGTCCGTGGAACGCACATCCTACTCTAGCGGCACTGCCTTTCCTTCATCGTCGTTATCATTGCTTGGTTGCAACACGAAGCTCCAAGCAAGCGCTGCGAGTGCGACCACTAGAATCCAGCACCACCACACGATGCCAACCGCACCGGCATCAATGCCACGTGCTAGCAGCATGCCTCCGATCATAGGACCAATGGCGCTTGCGAGTGCGCTTAGGGTATTCCCAGCGCCGTGAACAGTTCCGAGAACACTGCGTCGCGGTGCAGCTTCGGTGAGCAGGATGACGCTGCTCGGAATCGCCATGGTCCGCGCCATGACCTGTGAGAAAAGTACGGCCGCCACAGCAAACCATTTACCGGTCTTGTGGTCTGCGAGCAAGGACAGGTATGGCGCGAAGACGTAGGCGATCGGAAATATGGAGTTTGCAAGGCGGAAGACGCCGAGATTGCCGATGCGCTTCTGGATACGGGGATAGATGAACAGCTGTAGAAGGATGCCGCATATCCCAAACGTAGCAAGGTATAGCCCGACTATAGGAGAAGCGAGGCCGAGCCCTCCGGTGAAGTGGAAGAGTGTCGGATGCTCGCTGGAAGTGGCCGGCATGCTCAAAAAGACGGGAAATATATGGAGGAACGTCGCATTGTGGAGCGGAAGCATTCCGAACGCGAGTAGAGTCTTGAGGAGAGGGCGCGTCCAGAGCTCACTGAAATAAGACTGACTGAGTTTCGACCTGGTGTGGGTTGGCGTGGGCGCCTCGGACGTGGTTCCAGTAATCGGTACGTCTGCAGTCAGCACATCCCCTTCTTCGACCTGTACTGCAGTATACCCAGCATCAACCTTTCGAAGGATTTTGCGTCGGACAAAGCCAGGAACGGAACTGCTAATGAGGAGCCGCAGATCTCGGCCCATCTCCTTTTCGGGCAAGCTTTCTCTAAGCCATAGCGCAGCCAACACAAGGCAAACGGCGAGAACGATGCCATTGAAGATCGAAGGTAATGCGTAGGGATACCGAAGGGTCCAGGCAACGCCGCGTGTGTTGCGGTGGAAGTTGAAAACTCCGGTAGGTCCAAAGAGCCAAGGTAGGTTGTGGACAGGGTCGGAAAGACAGCCCCCGATGAGCAGCGCTGCCACTCTCCCCGAATTGAATATGAGCGGTAACGCGAGAAAGGCCCGGGCTTGGTATCGTCTCTCCTTGACTATCTCAGCTGTCATTGTTCGCATGACGCCGAGAATGCCATTGGCCATGCCTGCTAATACTCTCCAGAACAACAACATGCCAATAGAGCGAGAGAAGCCGAAAGCAAAGTTGGCGATGACGCTGATCAGGAGACCGAGCAAGATGACCGGCTTCCGCCCGTAGGTATCAGAGAGACGGCCCCAAATTATGCTGGTTGACATTTGCCCAATTGGATATGCGGCGACCAGAAGACCTGTCAAGCGGGAGATTTCTTGTGGCGCAGATGGGTGATCTGGGTCCGAAAGTATCGACTTAACGAGGTAGTATAGGTACGGTAAAAGACAGGCGTTGGAGAGCGGCGTGGAGAGGCGGCATAATGCGAGCAGTAGCAGCTGCTTCTTCTCCGGCAGGTTTCTCCATGTAACCTTGTCCTTCAAAAGACTCGCTGTAGGGTTTCCGACTTTCTCGTCATGTATGGGTTCTATGAGTACAGGATCAGCATCGTGCTTCCTTGAAGTCGGCGAAGGACGCACCACCCAACAATCTCTCTTCCTCTTCCTCTTCCGCAACCCCCCTAGTAGCCATAGCCGTGGTGATTAGTATATCATCGAAGGGAAGAATAGCAAGGGCTGTATGACCCTGAGAACCGATGTCGGGGATTGGAAGGCTTCGGGTATGGGAGTCAAGCAGGAGTTACAGGCAATGCGAGGAAGCAAGGGCGCCTTCCGGAAGGGCGAAGCAGGCGCTTTTGGGCGCGTCCCTTACCCGGTTATTGATGCAGCCCATCATTTGCACAGGGACACTAATCGCCTCAAGTTGCATCGTTCATGACAAGGTAAGCAAATCGATGCTCAAAAGGTTCGTTTGCCCCATTGTTGTGTTCGAAATTTAATGAGATGTGGTCAAGTGTATATTGGAAAGGGAAAGGACCAGGGTACAAAGAGATCACAGTCGAGATGAAAAGACTGTCGCTATTGGCCGGGTTTTGATTGAGATGAATGAGCTGATTCGCTTGCGCCGGAGGTACAGGTTTTGTTATGCCGACCGGGGATTCGGCATTTGCATTCCTGCATTTAGCCAGGTTGTGTCATTAGTGGGGTGTGCAGCTCTGCCTGTGGGTCGTTTTGTGGCAGAAAGCGATGCTGCCAGCAGAATGCACCTTTGCAGAGGGCTTCGCGTCAATGCGAACGCACCGCGCGCCAGTGCAATGGAGCAAGCTTCGAGTGACGTGACTTTACCTGTTGCATTGATCGTGTTGATGATGGGAGTGTTGGTGTTGAGCATGTGGGGCTGGGAAAAGGCGGGGCGGGTGGAGCTGTCGGCCATACATTTATCCGGGCCGATGGTGCCTTCCGTCCTATCACGTTCGAGCTCGCCGCCTACCTGCGTCCCCTCGTGGTTGTCTACCCACAGCGTCACGAATCAGGAAGGCCATACATGTAGCAAAGCCATCAAATGCTTGATCAAGGCCCATTCACGGCAACTGCAATGGCTATCCTCGATCGAGACGGGCGTTGCTCCTTTAGCGCAACCACCCACTGCCACGTACCTAGCTGCCATCTGGCCCTTCCCCCAAGGGTTTTGTATGCACTTGAAGAAGTTGCAGTGTCTCGCGCTCCAAACCATTGCCGTATTCTGCGACTTGCTTCTCTTCTTCGAACGCGCGACTGAGGTGCCCCAGACCCGTATATCGCGGATCAAGGCCTGCTCTGGAGCAGCTGCACCCCGTTCTTCCGATTTCCAATTCTAGGGCTAATGAGAGCAACTAAAACAGACCATCCACCACAAGCTTTCGACTCATCTTATCTGCGATTCGTCGGCCATAGTGTCCGCACTCGTCGTCTTACCTGAAAACGTGGGTATCACGAGCAGCGCGGCGCCTCACGCGGGGGGACAGGCGGGGGAGCTGCAGCGTCAGCCCACCATATATCCCAGCACTATCTCCGCGTTCCACGATCGCAGTGACGTCGAACGTCGACAACACGCTCTTCTGTACACTTTTTTATTTCGCGACACTGTTGAGATGGCTCGGCCTGAACAAACGACTGTATCGCGCGCGCGTCTGCCGTTGATGGCCTCCTATCGCTTGTTAATCGTCAGCCTATTCTTTGGCCTTGCTTCTCTGGCATGGGGGTACGCGTGCAGTAGTCATATCCAGACTATGCTGACCGCAGACTAGTTATAATATCGGCATCATGGCTACCATCTACGTCCATCCCGGGTTTATCAGATCTCTCCACAAGCCATCTAAACCGACCACAGGCCTTATTACTTCCATATACTACCTTGGAACATGGCTCAGCTATCTTTTCGTGTCGCATCCGTTGGCGGACAGATTCGGTCGAAGGATCGCTGCTGCGGCTGGGGTACTCGTAACTGGCGTCGGCGCGGCCATCCAGACCGGCGCAAAGGGGGAGCACGGTGTTGCAACGATGGTAGTCGGGCGTATAATATGCGGTTTCGGTCTGGCCATTGTTTCGACATCTGTTCCTCTGTACCAAAGGTAGGAGGATGTACGGTTCTGCAAACGACTGAGCTGACCAATTTGCAGTGAGGTATCCCCTGCAAAGCATCGAGGGCGGTATGTGGTCATCAATCACGTCGGGTTAGTCGCTGGTCTAGCCACCGCTTTCTGGTAAAAATTCTCATATTGCTGAACCAGATCTGTGAGACTGACGAGGGAAGGGTTGGCTATGGCATAAGCCACTGGGAGACACCGCGCGGAAACTACTATGGATGGCGTGTGTCCATGGCGCTTCAGTTCATACCAGAGTTTCTGTTCCTCTGTGGAGTCTTCTTCTGCCCGGAAACGTACGTCGTGCCTGTACCCCCACCCTTTGGATGGCAACTCATACATATAGGCCACGATGGCTCGTTGAGCATGGTCGTATTGAAGCCGCAAAACTAAACCTCGCCTGGCTTCGAGCCCTTGAGCCAGACCATGTACTTGTTCTCGCCGAGCTCAAGGAGATGGAGGTCGACGTCGCACAGCGTCAGGTCGCAACAGCACAAGGCTGGACCGTGCTCTTCACCAACCGCCCGCTCTTCAATCGGATGTGGCGCGCTTCACTTTTACAGTTCATGGCTCAAATGTGCGGAAATACTTCCATGAAGTACTACTTACCGTCTATCTTTATGAGTCTGGGCATCGAGCGCAAATTGACGTTGATGATTGGCGGTATCGAGAGCACGTTGAAGATTGGCTGCACCATCATCGACACTTGGCTGGTGGACCGATATGGGAGGAGACTGACGCTCGTCCTTTCGTGCTTCGTAATGAGTCTAGCATTGCTGGTTCGTAGCCACCTTCCAGCTTGATCCCCATGTCTAGATACTAACTTGACGATTAGCTCAACGGTGTATTGCCGATCGTGTATCCGAACAACGTCAATCATGCGGCCGACTACGTCTGCATTCTCTTCATCTTTATATACACGTTTGGTTACTCGGTCGGCTTTGGTCCAGCCGCTTGGGTCTACGGCTCCGAGGTATGCACCCACATCAACTAACAACATCCGTCACTAACTTTCCACCAGATCTTCCCCACCAACTTCCGCGCCCGCGGTCTCAACATTGCAGCTTCTGGATCGTCCATTGGTGCCATCATCTCGTCGCAAACGTGGCCCATCGGCATGAGCACTATCGGCTCAAAAACGCACTTCGTCTTCATGAGCACGAACTTTGTTTCTGCGATCATCATATGTAGGTCCCTACTCTTCCAAACGCATAGCTCGCTGACTGAATCTTGGTCGCAGGGTTTCTCTACCCCGAAACCAGTGGTCGCAGCCTCGAAGACATGGAGGCCCTCTTCAACAAGAATTTCCAGCCTAGAGCTAGCTTGGAGGGCCCTGACCACTATCACGATGACGAAGAAGATCTCGAGGCAACACTTCCAGAAGCGAGACCAAAGGCTATCCAGCCTTGATAACGCTGTGTCTTCATTGGTACCCGGGCGTTCGTGCGGGTTAGTGAGTCGCAGTAAATACATGCTCTATTTAGTACAATGCCATATCTCTTCTCAGGCAAAAGAAGACCCCCCCACCAAACATCAGATTTTCGGATTTTGGAAGACTTATAGCTTATGATGAGCCCTTCCGACCACTCATGCTCACTTTTGCAGCACCCCTTCATCGCAGCCCAGCAAGCTGTAATAATTTCCAACGCAACCATCCACCATCGATGAGACGCAACTCTATCGCGGTGCAGGTCTTGATTGGTCAGATCGTCGATCATAATTCGAGGTCCTTTGAGTTGGGACCGAGACTGAAAGCTTTCTAAAGATATGGCATGTAATTGGCAAGAAATTGATACGCCATGCGAAGTTCACTCTTCATGCTCACTCTACTGCTCTATTATCCCGAGAGACGCAAGTAAAAGAAACGAACGCCGTGACGATGATATAGATTGAACCACTCATTGTCTAGCAGGTTTCACTACACCATAGATGGCTCCAAAGCCTACACCAGCACTCGCGTCGCCAACAACACCCGTATAAGTCACTTCGTCGCCATCTTCTAGATAGCGTACCTCGGATCCATCGCGCAGCTTTCCAGGCTTTTTCCCGTTAAACGTCATCTCCAGCAAGCACCCGTGTTCATGCTCCGCTTCTCCAGACACCGTCCCACTAGCGACGAGATCACCCGTACGAAGCTCGCAGCCTCCAATCGTGTGGTGCGCTATCATATGTCGAAACGTCCAATACATCGTATCGAAATTGACTTTACACGTCGTGGTGTCGGTACCATTCCTCTTCAGTATGCCTTCCAGACGGATATCGTAATTGACACTCTTCGGATCATTCATGAACTCCGCTACAGGAGCCATGCGCTCCGGAGCCGGAATTTCAAACGGCTTCAACGCATCGAGTGTGATGATCCAAGGCGAGAGACTCGTGCCGAAGTTCTTGCCGTTGAAGGGACCTAGTGGTGGCATTTCGAGCCCTTGAATATCACGTGCGCTCCAGTCGTTGACCAACACCAGCCCGAAGATGTGCTCATCGGCATCCTTCGCGTCCAAACGTGTACCAGATGATGTAGGCCGGCCGATCACAGCACCAATCTCAAACTCGTAGTCTAGTGCGCGGCTGGGGCCAAAAATGATGTTCTTCTCGGGCACAGTGTAGTCTTCGACAAATTGACCAAGCGGACGCGTGACCGGTGTGGGCGATACGGCGATGGAGGAGCAGCGGCCAGCATAACCGACGGGGTATTTGTGGAATCCAGGTGGGTAGGAGCGTGTGCCTGTAACCGCTTCGCCCGCGTTCAAGACGTGGTTCGCAGAAGCGGAGTAGTCGGTAAAATCGCCAATCTGAATAGGAAGATGTAAAGTGACATTCGCGACGTCTTCACATGCGCTCAAAATAGATTTCTCCTCGTATACATGTTGGATTGCGGCGCGGACTTTACTGTGTACATCTCGCGACTGAGCCGCGAATGCATTTAGAGTTGGCTGGAGGAACAGCTCGGTCAATGGCACTGGGATGCTTTCAAAAGCGCCTTCCTTGGCTAGTTCGGCGAGAAAAATGACATCGTTGCCAATGCGGGTTGCGCTTTGAGGACTCGGGTGTTTGGAAGAACTGGCGATGCCGTAGGGGATGTTGTTGATGCCGAAATGGGAGGCGTATTTGTCTGCCATGGTTGTTTCCAGAAGCAATTGAAGTCACCCTAATTGATCGAGTTGGAGGAAATGGAGATTGAGACCGTTTTCGTGACCAAGATGTTGTTCCTGATTTCGCATGTGCTGGTGGTACACTATGGAGATGTTTACTCGGGTATGCCTCCCCCACATCGGCGCTCCCCAACTTCTCCGCTCGGTGGTTGGCGGGGGACATCGAACAAATAGCCCACCTGGCACTCAGCGCGGAAGCGCCTGGATTGAAGCACAATTGCCCAGTTGCTTGATTTCGACGAGAGGAGCTACTGTAAAGCTCATGAGATCGTCCAGTTCATAGTGTTGATGAGAGCACTGTGTACACAACCTCGAGTTCACCGTAGTTAGGCACAATGAAACCTAGCGGCTTTTGCTTATCGATTGAGATTCTCGCCCACATATTCCGAGGTAACTGCTCCAACGCCCCTCCCTCCAACAATTGAAACATCGGCTATGCATGCCCGGAAATCATGCTTCGTGCTTCGTGGAAGTATCCAGTGCCAGAAAGGCGTAGCGGACCGCGTGGGCTTAGACCCCGCACCTGGCCGCAAGTCGCGTCGGCAGATACCAACCCTCCACTTCGGGAGGTCGCTGTTAGCTAGAGACCGACTCCGAAGATTTTGAAGCACCGCATTATACTCTTCCGCTGAGTTTTAAACTCAATTGCATTTTAGATCTCTTTCAAACCTACCATTCGCAAACATGTCATCCAACAGCAACGATGGGAACAAACTCCCAAGCATAAAGCGCTTCATTACAACCCACGACCCCAAGACGAAGAAAGCAATCTTCTCAGAGAAAATCTCTGAAGAGCCCGTCCTCGACAATATCCCCAATGCTGTGTTCCGCCTGGGCTACATCACAAAAGGCTTCCCCGTGGACCTCAACGCAGACGCCGACCTCGAAGCCTACGAGCCCTACATCAAGAACCCACCGGGTCTCGTCACCTCTGGAGGTACCGTCCTTCGATTCGTCGATGTGGCGCCGGGTCACCTCTCGCCCATGCACCGCACCGTCTCGTTAGACTATGGTGTGGTGTTGGAGGGTGTAATGGAATTGGTGCTCGATTCGGGCGAGACGAGACTGATGAAGCGCGGGGATGTGGCTATCCAGAGGGGAACGATGCATGCATGGAGAAACACGAGTGAGACTGAGTGGGGGAGGATGATGTATGTTTTGCAGGAGTGTAAACCGGTCGAGGTTGACGGTGAGGTGTTGAAGGAGGATTATGGTACTATGAGAGGTGTTCCGAAGTCTTCTTAATTCTCAATCATAGAACTTGCGTCCATCTAGAAGTCATACATTGAACCCTGACTTTGCTTTGTGTAGTATTCGTGTGAAGCGTCGCAAATGACGTCATGTGCAGCCGAGTTCTTAGCGTTTCTCTCCTTTATGTCATTGAATACGACCATCAAAGGCCCAGTTCAAATTTCGGCTTCGCACGCAATGGCATCCGAGGTCCCTGCATCTCTCACGGCAGCTTATGGGACCTTCGCGGAAGTCCTCCACATTCCGAATAAATTCCCGCGAACACCACGCTAGCACGCGCTTGACCATCAGGCACTCGGCGGCATCGGCATCTACTAGGGGACGCGGAAGATTTGAGGTACGAATTCTATTGAGCTGCATACTTCAGTCCTCGCAGCAACATTCAATCCATACTCAAAATGTCCGAACAGCTTGAAGTCAAAGACGCGTACAAGTTGGACGACTCGTCCTTCCCGTACATCTTCGAAGAGAATGTCGCAGTACCGCTGAAGACGACGGCGGGCGGCATCCTTCGATGCAACGTGTACCGACCGAAGTCGACCAAGGAAGGCACAAAGCTTCCAGTTCTGGTGACTTATGGGCCGTATGGGAAAGACATCCATTACAAAGAGTACGTTCATTCGTCGTTATGAGCGTGTTGAAACGATAGCTAATAGTGCGAAGCTTCCATGGCAAGTCTTTCACAGAGGTCAACCCCGAACACCACTCCGACCATTCCTGCTGGGAAACTCCTGACCCTGGCTTTTGGACGAAGAACGACTATATTATCGTGCGCGCCGATGAACGTGGGCTTGGACAATCCCCGGGGTTTCTAGACACCATGTCCCGCGGAACGAGCGAAGCCTTCTTCGACGTCGTTGAGTGGGCGGCCGATCAGCCCTGGTCTACCGGCAAGGTTGGGCTTCTCGGCATAAGCTATTATGCTGGGTCGCAATGGCGTGTCGCGGCTCGTAAGCCAAAAGGGTTAGCTGCCGTCATTCCTTGGGAGGGTATGAGTGATTACTACCGGGATCGTTGTCGGCATGGCGGTATTTTGAGCAATAAGTTCATCGACTTTTGGTGGTGAGTAACACTTCAAGTGCGCGGGGGCATAGTGCAATGACTGACTGTGATGACAATCAGGAATCGTCAAGTCATTACGAACCAATACGGTCGTCCCGGACGAGCCGAGCGAAATTGGGGCCCGGACACTGTGGACGGCAACCTGTCCGACGAAGTGCGGGAGAAGAACAGGCAAGACCAGACCATCGACACCGCTGCGAACAGATTTCGAGACGAGCAGTACTATGCCAGTAAGGAGTACGACATGAGTGACATCGAGGTACCGCTTCTCTCAGTAGGCAACTGGGGTGGCATCTTACTCCATCTCCGCGGAAATATTGAAGGCTATGCGCATGCTGGTTCGGAATTCAAGTACCTGCGGATGATCACTGGGCGGCATGATCTGCCATTCTACTACACCGAGGAAGTCGAGATCCAGCGAAGCTTTCTCGATGCATTCCTCAAAGGCGACGATCGCGTTGGCTGGTCTGTAAAGGGCAAATTGCCAGCTGTGGACATGGTTGTACGGAAGGGAGACGTGGGTTTCAATGATGCCGAAAAAAAGAAGGCATACGAAAGACGCACAGAGAACGAATGGCCTATTGCTCGTACGCGGTACACGAAGTTCTACCTCACGCCTTCGCAATCACTCACGCAAATCCAACCCATCACCAACCGTCCGCAAAAACTCTCATACGAAGCGCTCGGCACCTTGGACAATCCCAAGTTGCTGCAGTTCTCCACGGCACCTTTCGAGGAAGAGACCGAAATCACAGGCCACATCGTCGCACACCTCAACGTCTCCCTTTCGCCGCAGGACGCTGGCCCAACACCCTCAGACATCGATCTCTTCCTGACCTTGCGCTACATCTCTCCTCAAGGAAAAGAAGTCTACTACACCGGTACAGCTGGTGATCCCATCCCCCTCTGCAAAGGCTGGCTGCGCGTCAGTCTGCGCAAGACGAACCCGGAGCACCCAAAGCACCGAGAGTATCTGCCATGGCGGGACTACTTCAGCACCGACGTGCAGCCCGTTATCCCTGGTGATGTGTATGCTGTGGACGTTGAGGTGTGGCCGACGAATGTTGTGGTGGAGAAGGGAGGCAAGATCGTGTTTGAGATTAGTAGTGGGGATACGCAGGGTAGTGGGATCTTCCAACATGGACATCCCGAGGATCGAAGTGTGGAGAAGCTTGGGGGGTGGAACCACTTGCATTTTGGGGAGAGGGCTTCGAATTATGTTACATTGCCTATTGTGCCTCCGAAATGAGGCGGCAAGGCGGCAGGTGGTCTCGTAGGAAACTTTGGAAGCTTAGAATCGTGTGTATATAGGCTACTCATACACGTCCGATGTGGTTCTTGTTTTGAACTCGTAGCGACTGCGCAAGAACAAAATACCAGCTTATCCGATCTGTACAAAGATAGCCATCAAAAGCACACCGCACTCGAGCTTGACTATGATTTCCAACCTCACACACATTCGTTACGCACCTCCAGTGGATTTATCTTAGTCTTCGCATATTCGTACTACATTGTAATTTCTATCGTATAATACACCTCTATTTCTATTACCGTGTTCACGCCTTCTGCGGCCACCCCCCAATAGTAAACTGACTATTACACATATTCACCAACTCCCAATCCTCAGCCCCAAGCACACACTCATCCGCCTCCTTTGCGCACCCATCCGCGACTCCCGCAATAAAGCAGGCCGCCATGTAATGATCATCCGTGGCATGCGCATCTCTAAACATGGGATGCTTCATCAGTCTCGTAATGCCTCTGGTCAATGCCCCGTTTTTCCGCCCCTTCTTGCAGTTCCGAACGAAGACGTCTTCAACGCTCTGCCGGAACTCGAGCATGGGGGCCTCCGGCGGCACCGGCTGCGCAAAGTTGTCCGAGTACTGCAGCATCTGCGACCAGTGGTTGCGGTAGAGATTGTGCACTGCGCCGCCGGTGCCGATGATAAGGTAGCCCTGATCGCGGAAGGGAGCCAGAATGCTACCGACGCGCGCGTGGAGATGCGGATCAAACCGACTATTCATGCTGATGATCGTAGTCGGCGGACACTTGTCGGGAAACATGCGTATCAGAATCAAATACGTATCGTGGATCCAATCAAAGCTCTCATTCGGCCGTGCATCCAGCCCGCCCTCCCTCAACTTCTGTGTGCATTTCTTTCCCGAGTCGAGGTCCGGCACGAGCTCGTAGTCGACGTATTTGCGCGGGTGGACGTACGCGACGGGGGACTTCTTGGGGGTAGGGTTCATCGAGACGTCGATGCGGTTTGTGCCTCGCGCGTCCCAGTGCGCGCCCATCATTATGACGCCCCGGATGTTGTGGGAGAGAGCCGCGTCGCCGCAAGATTTCCAGTAGCTGGCCGATTTGGACTCTTCGCCCAGCATCATGGTGGAGCCATGGGAGAAGAAATGAATGGGTGGGATTGCCATGGTGGGTGGCAGTGGGTTGGAAATCTGGGGGAAGGTCTTTGTTAGCTCAGTGGTTGTGATCTTGACTTTGTAATAATGTCTTACCTTGGATAGTGACGTTCTGGATAAGGTTCACGAAATTTCAAAGAACCGAACAAAGCAATCGCCGTACTTGAAACTTAATTCCGTCCTGGTATCCTGGGTTTCCGGCTCCAGCGCGTCTTGATTGAGCTCAAAGAAGACTTCGTAATGTGGAGGGCGGCTAGCCGGCGGCTGAGGGCGGCGCCGTGGCCACCCCGCGATTCTGCTCCAAACACCGTCGCACTCCCGCGGTCTCCATTTCTCCACCTCCACCTCCCCCGACCGAAACGTACCCGATGCTCCAGTATGCAGGCATCGACGTCAACGCCTTTGCACAATGCAACAGCTTCGAGCTTACCCGATCAGGAGTCGCAACGCCTTTTCCAGTGCAGCACCTGCAAGCGCTCGTTTGGACGAGCTGACCACCTAACCCGACACGTTAGAGCTCGTATGTGCCATCCTTTCCAGTATCGCCGTCACGTGCTGGTTCGAACCCCGTCGTAAAAGCAAGACAGCCCGTGGATCCGGTATGCGATATTACGCGCTGAGACCCAATGGATAAGCTTTGCAGCTTACGATGTTGTATCCCGACCCTGTCCCAGCTCGGGGTACGAGATGCGTAGTAAAGCTAGTGAAGTGGTCGTCTCCAAACCTCATTTAGAAGGGTCTCAGCTCGTTTGCACGGCTCGTAGTTTTTTACGTGTCGAGATGCTCTGGGGCGTCTGCTGACTCGTCAACAGACACGCGCCAAAAGCCATATGTTTGCCCTGTGTGCTCAAAAGGGTTTGCTAGGATGTGAGTGACTAGAAAATCTCATGTCATGTCCTCTCTGACCTCTCCGACCTCCCACAGAGACCTACTCAAGAGACATGTCACCAACCATGACTCCAATGCCGCCAACAAGCGGCAGCGACGGGAAATCACACGCGACACGAGAGTAGTGCAAGCCTGCGAGGCGTGCTCCTCAAGTCACCTACGATGCGAGGACGAAAAACCATGTACGCGCTGCAGAAAAAAGGACATACTCTGTCAGGTGCCCGACACCCTGCCCAACGAAGAGGGCGAGCTTGATGCTGTACATGCCGCACAAGATCTCCTTGATCTCTCTTCTTCGCTACCCGTACAGTGTAGTACTGTCCAGTCGCTGACGTCGACTATGGGTATGCTTGAGACACAGCCGCGATTCGATCCTTCAATGTCCGCACACCCCCCTACTAGTACACACGGCAATGCTCTTCGAGTAGAGATGAGTGGTCGGGAAAGATCTGCAACTGCCTTGAATCCTGTGCTGCAACCGTTAACTTCTAATGATGCATTACCTTCCAACGATGGAGGGTTGTCCTACTACGACAACGCGCTGTCGCAATTCGATCATACGCCGAGCATTGACCTTTTCCTACCCGATTATTTCCGCAATATGCCTCCGTACGAGCCATACCTCTCCGGACAGGCCACCCCACGTGGCATCATGGATATGAACTTTGACCTGGACGTTGGACTAACGGATTTCGATCTCACCTTGCTAGATCAGTACAACTTCCAAGCACCTTTTGCGGCCGAGACACCATCGACGGATGCCAATGAGCTCGGGGACCAAATTCCAGAGCCCGATGATGTACCAGTGCGAACTGAAGCGTTCAAGCAGAGTATATGGCGCTATATACCGCAGCGACACAAAGACCACGGTGCAGCTGAGCAGCCAAATTTGGCTTTTTCGGACTCGGAAACCAGCGAGACTCGTCGCTCGAGTATGACGAACCGCCGAGCAATTTCAGAAAGACTTCAACGTGTCAGCCGCGATCGTCTCATGGCTCTCGTTCTCGGGACATGTAGCCCTGGAAACGTCAAGAAGATAGCTTCTGCATTCCCAAGCATAGAGCTACTAGACGGTCTTATCCAGTACTTCCTCACCTCTCCCAGCGTAGATGCTCAGTCTTGGTTCCATCTGCCAACCTTCTCGCCTTCGAAAACAAGCCCGGAGTTGCTCGCATGCATAGTGTCCGCAGGCGCTGCTGCGACACCAGACACACCCTTGCGCAAACTAGGCTTTGCTTTACACGAAGCTTCGAGAAATGGTCAAGGCAGAGCATTTGAAGAAGACAATTCGGCCATTCGGGATCTGAATCACCTCCGGCCTCTCTGCCTTGAACTCGAGATAGGCATGTGGAGTGGGATTAGCAGGAAAATGGAAATCGCGGAGAGCTTCCTGCAGCCACTAGTGACGATGCTCCGGCGTGGCAGCCGCTTTCGACGTTCAACATGGAGGGATATGTCACCCAACGCAGAGGATCATGGGGCGGTCTTGGACACCAAATGGCACGAGTGGGTGGAACAGGAAACATTCCTTCGCCTCGTCTATCGTGTTTTCGAGCTTGATAGACAGTCCTCCATGGCGTTATTGAAGCCGCCGCTAATCTCGTACGCGGATATGCAACTTCCTCTACCCAGCTCCAATACTATTTGGCAAGCAAAGACGTCCATCGCTTGGAAATCTGCCGTTCTCGAGATAGCCCACTCCAACGAGAAGCGCCCCTCGGCGATCGACTGTTTCCTGGACCTCGGCCACCTAGCCCAACACAACTGTGCTTGCACAACCTATTTGTACATGGTTTGGGGCCTGGTCTGGGAATATCGACAAGTCAGTACATTGACCGGCAAGTCACTTTTGAAAGCAAACAACAACCTCATTGTGACATCTCGATACCAGGAACTCAACAAGCAGCTCGAAGACTTCCGCGTCAGTAGTCCGCCATTGGGAAAAGGCCAGGAGATCACGCTGGAGCTCATGCTCTTGCACTTGAACGCCCCGCTTGATGACATGCAGCTCTTCGCTGGAATCGAGGGGCAGGAAGAGGCACGCAATGCATACTATGGCTTACGAGACTGGATTAAGACTGTCTCGGCACGTCAAGCGTTGTGGCATGCTGGTCAGATCCTTCGTGCTGCGGAGAGTTTGCCTAGAGCATTGTTGTGTAACTTCAATGCTATTGCCGTTTACCACGCTGGACTCATACTATGGGGGTACGGCTTCCTCAAACGTAATAGTCACAGTGAGCAGGCCGCCAATGGAGCCTCACAACCCATCGTTGTGCTCAATGGCGACGACGGACTTGCTGCGAAAAGGTTCGTCACCTTGGATCGTGGCGTTCCGTCGATACGCAACCCCGGCTCACAGCACGCGACGCAACTCAGCGATGTTGCGGGAGTTATGGATGGTCTTGTGTGCCTGCTGAAAGGTCCGCACGATGCCGTGGAAGGGTCGTGTCCTCCACTTGTGGGGAATTTGGTTCAGCTGCTGGAGGGTCTTAGGTCTGCAACCAAGTGATCGTTCTCTCACGCGGAGACTGCTATGGCGTAGCTCTAGTCCCACTATCCCCACAAAGTGTAACTCTGCGGAGAACATCTCAGTCCTTGTCTGTAGTGTTGTCGTAACGCAAGATGACCAGGAAGGCCTAGACCCCGCTTCATTCTAACTACCTCGGATTGGTCGTGGTCACTCCACATCCCGACCCCGTGGGGAATTCCAATTACGACTGGGGTGCGAGGGTCGGAGCTCCTGCCGTCAGCCAATCACAAATTTCATAATTATGCCTACCATAGTCGGTAACAACATCCAAGAGAACCCCTGGTCCAATATATATACTTTCCGACATCGACCCTTTCATCCTCCACGCTGGCCGATCAACAAAATCCAAGCTGCACCCTCTGCGTCAGATTACCATCTCACACACTTTGAATCGTCTATCCGCTGTCATGGCGCCCACAGCGACGACCCTGAAGGGAGCTTTCTCGTTATCGAAGGAAGAGGTCAGAAATGCTACGCCGCCGGGAACTGCCACCCTCGTCCGTAAGGCTTCCCGATCCTCTGAATGACTATCTTCTGACGCTTTCCGTGACAGAGCATCTCGAATGGACAGCATCTCAGACGGCCCACGATGAAATCCGGCTCGTCCCGCAGCCGTCTGCAGATCCAGCCGACCCTCTCAACCTTCCCATGTGGCGCAAATTGGCGGTTCTGTTCGTGATGTCGCTGCATCCTTTCGTGGTCAACTTCACTAGCGCTTCCATTTCCAGTGCGTTTCCCGTTTACGCGTCGACGCCTGCACTGGGGCTGCCGCCGACGCCTTTCTCGCGACTCACATACCTCGCGGCGGTTAATATCCTTATGCTCGGAGCTTCGAACATCTGGTGGGTTCCGCTCGCGAACACGTTTGGCCGTCGACCCATCACTCTCATCAGTCTGCTTCTCCTCGTCTTCGCGAGCATGTGGGCTGGGCTAGCGACGACTTTCAGTGAGCTTTTGGGAGCTCGTCTACTTATGGGTATCGGAGGCGGGCCTGCGGATGCTGTGTCTCCGGATGTTGTTGGGGAGATCTTCTTCGTTCATCAGCGAGGACGCGCAATGGTAAGTTCGATCTCCAGACTTGATTTTCGAGGGGATTGGAGCTAACATGGACGCTTGCAGGCCATCTATACTGTCTTTCTCTCGCTCGGTTCCCTCGTGGGTGCCCTCTCCGGCGGTTACATCGTCGCGAATATGAGTCTCTCATGGCTTCATTGGATGAACGTTGTTCTCTCTGCCATCACATTCGTCCTTTGCCTCGTCCTCCAAGCAGAAACATTATACGACCGCCCGCAGATGGTCACGCACATCTTCGAAGAGACGGACAAGTCCGGCATCGAATTCAAAGAAGCTGTTGCAGTAGATTCCACGACATCCTCTTCGTACCCGCCATACACGTACCTCCGTTCCCTCCGGCTCTGGAACTACCGCCCAGGCATCGCACACAAGTTCCTCGGTCCTTACAAAGTCATGCGACTTCCCGGTGTTTGGCTCGTCGCTGGATGGTACGCTGGCCTCGTTGGTCTAATCGTCACCTGTAGTATCGTCGGCCCTCAAATTGTCGCTGCGCCGCCGTATCTATGGGGCAAAGGGGTTGGACTGATCAATGCTGGTGGTATAATCGGCACGTTTCTGGGCTGTGTCTATACTTATGCTGTCGCGGATTGGACGACCAAACGCATGGCAAAGAAAGACAGCCACGGCTTCACCGAACCCGAATCCCGCCTCATCACTGCGCTCCCCGCCCTTTTCATCGCCACTTTCGGCGCCCTCATCTTCGGTTTCGTAGCGCAAAATCCGTCGCCAACAGGCTGGGTGGGTCTTCAATTCGGCATCGGCATGGTAGCGTTCGGACTCATGCAAGCCCCGTCCGTGGGCTTCAACTATCTCATCGAGTCATACAGTTCTGTAGCTGGCGACTGTTTTGTTGCGGTGACGTTTAGCAGAGCTGTTGTGTCTTTTGCGTGGACTTTCTTCGTGGGTGACTGGGTGCATGCGCGGGGGGCGGCAGAGCCGTTTGGCATCTTTGGCATGTTGATGGGGATCTTTGGGCTGGCGACGGTGCCTTTCTTGATTTGGGGGAAGCGGTTGAGAGTTTGGACTGCCAAGTGGGTTCCTGAGGGGCAGGCTATGTAAGGTGAAGAGAGTTCGTGTTGGGATAACGCTGTGCGTTCGGGTAATCCAGAAAGCAAGTTTGGAGAAATGACATCTTTACTAGTTGAATACTAGCTTTCTTTGTGTTGACTGAAGTCTCTGCTCGGAGTGTCTTTGAGTGGTACTCACCGACCTTGACTTTGATTGGAGAGTTATTGCATCGCGTCCCATCTGCATCCATCTCCCCCATCACAGTCATTTTATCAGATCAAAGACGAGTCTCCCACCATGCCACGAGGACACTGATCAACAAGAAAATTAGGATCACACTGATTCGCTATACACCACACCTCAAACTACGACTATACAAACACCCACCTCCTCAACCCAGCCCTGACCCCAAAGAAGACCGTCGCTCCGATACACGTCAATATCGGAATCCCATAAACCCCCAGCCCAATCAGAATCCCCTGCTCGAAATACCCGATTGCTATCGACTCCTTCCTCTTCGGCTCTTTGATCTCCTGCGTCGCCGACCCCAGCAACTCCGCCACCGCTTTCCGTTGATCAGTGCTGTTAAACACCTTTGTCAAGGACATCTGTGACGAAGGCGGTGTGATGAATGCAGGTACTGCGCGGGAGAAATGGTTTACGGAGTATCGCGACGAAATGTCGATGGCACGGAAGGGTGGGGCTGCGGGGCCAAGGAGTACGCGGTAGGGAATATGGTTTATGAAGGAGGCGTCTGAGGGAATGAATTGTGCAAGGTACTTCCCGGCTGCAGGGGTGCCGAAGTGGTATGCTGTGAGCAATTTCTCATCCTCTTTTTCCACGAGCGAGATGGCGTGTTCTAGGGATGTGATGGTGGAGATGCAGAATAGTGGTTTTGTAAGTTTCGGTGGGAGCGAAGAGAGCGACGTGAGTTCGAGGATGGCGCCTGCATCACCACGGGTTATCGTGGTTAGAGACCAGGATTTGCTTGTGGTGAGATAATTAAGGGTCGAGGTTATGGGGGAGGATTTTTCGGAGCTGTGCGATGAAGAAATCGGTGATTTAGAAGATGTGCCTTCGCCTGACGCAGCCATGAAGCGGATCGCATGCTTCAACACATGTTCCAGAAAGTCTCTCCTTACGAACTCGTTCACGAAGATGATGTCCGGGGCGTAGGGCGATGTACCGCCGAATGCGAAGCGAGCTGTTACGAGGAACTCGGCGGCGGAGGCGAGATCGGCTGCACGGTCTACGATGGCCACGACTTTGCGTTTGGGCGATACAAGGTGTGTGTAGGTCGGCTCGGTGACGTGAGTTTCTTGGAGCACTTGGAGACACTCGCCTAGGAGTTCAGGGGAGGGTGTAGATGCGATGATGGCAAAGGTGTCGAGTTCCAGGGCTTCCGGGAGAAGGTTGCGGAGGAGGGAGGGCAGGGCGCGGAGGTTGTTTTCGAGCTAGGAATGGTTGTTAGTATTCCGTTCAACTTTCCAGTCATTGAGTCCGGCAGAAGTTGAGGGAGACCTATTCACCTTCAACGCTACACAGTTCCCGGCCGCAATCGCCGCGCTCAGCGCAACGACGGTCGAGAAAAACGGCGTATGACGCTGCCCCGGTTCCACATAGACGACACCCCAAGGCTCCCTCGCCTCCGCTGCATTTTGCCCATTCGCAATGCGATATTCGTCTTTGAACGCATTATCTGGATCTATGGCTGCATAGTGGTCTTTTATGACGGTGAGAGCGAGCGCTACTTCAGTCGTTGCGTCGGTGTCTGATATGCGGGAATCCTGCTTGAGCGCGTCTTTGAGTTCCGAGGAGTTTTTTCGCAGCACGTCGTGGAGGCACTTTAATTGTTTTTGGCGGAAGAAAGGGTTGTGACAGCGGGCTGTTAGGACGGTGGCTTGGAGGGATGGGAGTGCAGTGGAGGGGTCCGCCATCGTCGCGATGAAGTCAAGCAAATACTGTGGTGATTTTTTGGACGGAGAATATTTCGTAGACTTCAGAAGCAAACTATGCAATCTTCAGCAAAAGCTTGAACGCGATATGTAATAAGCTCCAAACGCGTCCGATTGTTCTTGAGACGAAGCTCGGCTTGCGACGCAAGCTCATTGGCTCATTGGGCTGGGACACCACGACCCGACCACCCTCCACATTACGAAATGGAGCTCAGTGCCCCCCATCCCCGCATCTCCATACGCGCTTGTCCGCGGATGCCGGCCGCGATTTGTGCTTGGCTTTGAGTGCAGTGCGGACTAGCACGTCTGATAGTGCCAACACCATTGATCCACGATCTCATTCCAGTTAACATCCTCATCGTCGACGACAACATCACGACCCCGTCGTCAAAATGTCCGTAACCACAACCGCAAACCCCGCCACCTACCAGATCCAAGCCGTCCTCGCAGACTATGACTTGCATCACTCCAACAGTGACGAACCTCTCGACACATCACTGAACGCGCATCCATCCCCAGCTCCGAATGCGCAGAACCCGAGCGACTGGCCGACAGAACATCGACGCGTTCCGGCGTATAGACCGGTGAATAGGGAGTTGGATCAGAGTGAAAGGAGGGTGTATTTGAATCCGATAGAGAGGGCATTTGTGGGGGTTATGTTTACTGGAGTCTTCTTGGAATCGGTGAGTTAATCGGAGTGCCGCATGCGGTTGGGGATGAAGTGGAATGGTGCTGATGATGATGTAGACTGCGAGTAAGCTTTGGCGGGCGACGGGGGGGAAAGTTTGGAGTATTGGGTACAAAATTGGTGGGGAGTGGTGATGGAGTGATTCTGCGGGCGAAGTGCCTTTCTTGACGGGGCCGTCCCTGCTTTTGCGACGTATGAAACTTTCGTGATGACTAGATGTATACTACGCATTTCTTGACCCCAAGACCTTTCACATGAAGAGCCACAATGTTGTACTCCATCGACAGACAACAAAAGCCGCTCCCAAAACAACCACCTTTGCCTACTTTCGCGTCTGCGACTACAACAACCTGCCAACACCGGGATGTGGAGGTGCACAAGGGTCAAGCAGCCGAATTTGGGCGAGATTTGAGCCTCGGCGAAGAACCCCCCACCCTCGTAGACATCGCTCAAGCACGGTATGAGCTAAGAGACGATTTATCAATCAAGTAACTAATCTTCCAAGAGCTTTGACAAAACACCTGCAGCACCGCGTGTGAAGACCACCTACACCGCTACCATGGACTTCACGAACAACAGCCGCGCCACAAACCAGGTAGCAGACACTGTCAAACCTCTTCAAATCATCATAGTCGGCGCCGGAATCGGCGGCCTCTCAGCAGCAATCCTCCTCCGCGCACAAGGCCACGCCGTAACCCTCCTCGAACAATCCCGCTTCGCCAACGAACTCGGTGCGGCCGTGCATCTCGCGCCCAACGCCAATGGTCTCCTCAGGCGCATGGGTTTAAAGCCCGAAGAGCAAGGCGCAGTAGAATGTCTTCAATTAAGCCAATTCCTTGCAAATGGCAAGATGTTATTTAGTGTCGATTTACAACAAGATGCGCGGCGGTGGCAGCATCCGTGGCAGCTTGCGCATCGCGTTAGTTTACATTCTGAGCTAAAGAGGTTAGCTACGTGTGAGGAGGGGGTAGGGAGGATGGCGGATTTGAGAACTCGGAGCCGGGTTGTCAATGTTGATGCCAAGGAGGGGATTGTGACGCTGGAAGGTGGGGAGACGGTGAAGGGAGATGTGATTGTGGGGGCTGATGGTGTGCACTCTATGATGAGGCTGGGGATTCCAGGGGCAGAGAATGTGAAGGTTTTCGGGTCGGGGAAGAGCGCTTTCCGCTTCCTCATCCCACGGGAAAGAGTTTTGTCGGATCCGGAAACGAAGAAGTTTGCGGAGCAGGAGGGGCATCTGGTCATGGTTGTTGCGCGCGATCGGCGGGTCGTTGTGTATCCGACTTCTGACAATACACTGCTGAATTTCGTGTGCATTCATCCAACGACCGAATCGCAGATTGATCCTCAAGAACCCGGCAGCAGCGATTGGCAGAACCAAGGTAACGTCTCGAAGATGTTGGAGATCTATAAGGACTTTGAGCCGGCGGTGCTCAAGTTACTCAGCATGGCGGACGAAGAGACACTAAAGGTGTGGGAGCTGCTAGATATGGATTCCTTACCCACATGGACGCATGGAAAGTTGGTGCTTATTGGGGATGCTGCGCATCCCTTTACACCTCGTAAGTAAACCTCGCCCAACACCCCCGCAACATCCCCATCCAAAACCGATCATTAACACCACCCCACCCAGACCAAGGTCAAGGCGCCGGCCAAGCAATCGAAGATGCCGCCTCCCTCGCCGTCATGCTCCCCGCTTCCATCACCCTCTCCGCCGTCCCTTCGCGGCTCAAACTCTACGAAAAGGCCCGCTACGAGCGCGCGTCCACAATCCAAGAGTACTCCCGCGTAGCTGGTAAGGATCTTGGGAGCGGACCACCCGTCGACATGAATCGCTTTACTGCGTATAATCTTGGTCACGATGAGTGGGACTACTCCAGCCAAATGCTACGAAAGTGGGAGTGGGAGAATAACAAGGAAGTGTATTGGAGGATGCCGACGAGTTTTGGACCGATGCCCGGGCCCAGACAGGATGCCTTGGGGAGGAAGAGAGACGGTGCTGCGGCGAGGTTCATTACTACTAGCATGAAGTTCAAGAGTAGTCGGACGATGTTGGAGAACCTCTTCCCAACCGAGAAGTTCAAGTTCGCGGCTGCAGATACCGTCGCATACGCGACCTTCTCAGCCACCCAGCTATCGAACCTGGACTGGCTCGGTGGAAGAGGGTACTCGCATTTTGGCCTCTATATCCACGGCGTCCAACACACCAACGGAAAGGGCGACATTGTAAACGGCACGTATCTCCCCGTCCTCTTCGAGAATCTCGCCGACCCGGTATTGAGTGGGAGAGAAGAACTCGGATTCCCCAAACTGTTCTGCGATCTCGACGCGCAGCGAAATACCGAGGGATCCACGCTCACTGCTAGCTGGATGGGTTCCCAATTCGGCAGAATGGTGCTCTCGGATCTTAGCGCCTCTGCAGCGGTAACCGGCGACTCGCCACAGCCCGCTCCGGAACCAGCTGCTCCAAAAGACGAGGGTCTTCTCTTCCACAAGTACATACCTGCTACTGGCAGTGAACGCAAGGGGCAGGCAGATGTTGAATACACCGCCTTTCTTCCGACTGCGGAAGATCTGAAAACTGTGGAGGGGAAGGTTGAGAAGACGACGACAGCGAAGAAAGCGGCAATCAAGTTCGATGCTGGGGATTGGAAGGCGTTGCCTACGCTCCATCACGTCATCTCACGGCTGCAGGAAATCCCTGTGTATGAGGTCGTTGAGGCGAAGGTTGTGGAAGGGACGGGTGTGAGTGATGTGAGCTCTGTGCGGAAACTAGATTAGATCGAATATTCAGCATGTTCAATGTGGGGATTTCCCTCTCTTTGATGCAAGGAAAGCGTGGTCATGTCATTCGGGCTTGGAGTGAAGCGTTCTGTGTGCCCTGCCCGCTGCATGAGTGCTGTCTGAACGAGTCTCGGCTAAACATTAATTTTGACAGGCGTCGGTATGAGCATTACATGCCTCTGTTGAAGTGGCCTTAAAAAGAAAGGTAATTTCTAATTAAGCCCTGGAGACAGGCAGTCTTCTCTTCTATCATCACGTGCCCTTCGCTTTTTCATTGCGCGATAATCTCTTCCTTTGTTGCGCGTTCATCCCTTCCTTCATTGCGCATTCACCCCTTCCTTCGTTGCTCGATCATCCCTTCCTTCGTTGCGCAGTCGTCTCTTTTCTACCGCATGACTACACGTCCTTTGTGCCACCAGTTCGTTCTTCCCATCTAGCGTTGGTCCATCAGCATGGTTCACTCCTCGAATCATAGAGCCAACAAGTGAAAGAAATATCACTCACATCTTTAAGAACATCTTCCAAAGGATCGAGAAGAGGATACCCTGCAGTCCATTGGCAAGGATGCGAGTCTTCAAGCCGCGTCCGAAAAGACCTAGGCGTCCATCTTGACGAATGACACGACGCGCGGCCTCCGCTACAGTTCGTGCGTTAGCCTTCAACAAAGCCAAGAGGAGTGATTGTATAGCGTACAATATGAGACCTTGGTGTCGTTGACTTGGCGGTACGTTTTGATGACGCGGAGCGAGTTAGATATCGAATCCGACGCGATGGATGCGCAGAAGCCGATGAAAGCTGCTCTTAGTAGCCAGAGAAGAAGTTGGTGTTGTTGAGAAGGTGCCTTGATGGCGTCCGAGAGCCAATTGTACTGTTGAGACGTCAGCCCCGGTTGTCAATTGACAGGATAGATGTGCTCACGGTGGCAAACCAAGGGTAATGCCCAACGAAGGTGGCAGCGGCAGTGGCGAATGCTCCCCACCACAGGCTCCCGACACCATCTGTTTGAATGCGCTGCCGAAGTATGGTAGTTCCACGCGCGCCTTGGGCTTGAAGAGTAGTCTTGAGGGTATCGATCGGCGTCAACAGCATGCGGAAGGCGGCAGCGCATGCGGAGGCGAATATCGTCTTGATCGGCGAGGGAAGTCTTGCCAGATAGGAGTTGGAACTCAGCAGAGCCAAGATTCCAGCATTCGCCGCAGTATCTCCAAATCTTGCAACGGGACCCTGGACAAGCGCTGCGCTCATGCCTTGGTAGTAGCGCAGAGCTCCGCCATCTTGGTACAGCGTTCGCGTTGCAACCGTAAATGAGCTCCCATGCCGATACTGGTAGTTCATGACAGTTCGGACTGGCATCAAGAGCAGGACCTGGAGGACCATGGCTAAGGCGCCGCTCAAGCCGCCGCCCAGGGCCCGGTACAAGGCGCTACCGAGGTCAAAGTCGACATCGTCTGAGTCTATCCAGCCCTTGATGAATAACGCAAGAATGGCAACACTGAAAACGAAGAGTAGAGCCATCCAGAAGTACCGGTACTGGCTTGGGGGGGATTCCTGTGATTTTAAGGACAGCGAGTCGTCCGAAGTTGGTGTCGTTCCATTCGGCTCGTGTGGGTTCGAAAGCAATGGAGACTGTTCATTTACAGTGCCTCCAGTCTCGGGGTCGCGATCAGACACCATGACTTTCAATATGTACAAAACTGGTGGCCCAAAGGACGAGAGAAGGACATGTGGAAGCGGCCCGATTGGTAATCATCAATGACGCCCGCTTGGCTGCGCTTGCGGGCCGCACGGAGATAAGAAGCTAGTGCACGACCCATCTCAAGTATATTGTGGGTGTACCTCGAAGAATCTCGATTTTCAGATTCGACAATGCATCTTTTACTAACAAACATTGCGATCCAGACCGGTGTCATCCCGTGGCTGCTACACAATGGCTCGTTCTAACGCGTTATCCTATCGACCGCGCCATGAAGTGAGCAAAAACCAGGCTTCCAACAAAAATACCAGCGAGTACCGATAGGAAATATCCTACATTCATAGTCATGACCGCGACCATTCTGTGGCTTTATTAGAAATTCTGTCGATTTATAAATCCAGGCATGCACACTCACAGCAGGTATCCAACGCCCCCGATCACAGCATCCAACGACGCCAGCATTACAGCTTCGCCCGCCCGCCACGGCCGCTTCGCAGCTCCCTTATCCGTCGCATAGAGGGCGATGTGGTCGTCGCCGCGCCGGCGCTTAATGCTTGCTACAATATCGAAAAGGTTGAATCGGACCGCGAGCAGACCTCGAAATATGGCCGACAGGAGTATCAGGAAGATGCAAGTCCCCGCATATTTCCCCGTCGAGTCCGGCGTCCAGGCGGACGAGAAGAGAGGCGTGGTCGTCGAAGTAAAGAATGTCATGGCCATCATGTCCATGCCCATCATCGATGTGCTCGCGGACATGTCCATGGCTCCGGGTGTGGAGCTAGCCATGTCCATGCCCGACATGGTGCTTGTTGGAGCCGTCGCGGTCGTAGTCATACCGTCCATTGACATGGTGTCCATTTCGCTCAATCCGTGGCCGTGGGGATGGATCGCAGAAGAATGAGGTTTATTAATTTGGGAACAGGAACAAAGAGGTAGAAGGCGACGAACAACCGCCACCCGAGCCAACCAAGACAGCTTCCCTATATGCAGATGCGACGTCGCCGCGGCGCGGTCGGAACAAGCAACTCTAGCTCGCGAGCCGGTGAGAGCATTTGAGCACGTTTCTTACGCTGCAGGGGACGGGGCGCTCGCGTACTACCCGCATCCGACGATCGGGAACCCTTTCAGGTCTAAAATGGATCTGCCGACCTCAGCCGTGCCAATCACATCCAACATATTAACTTGCGCACAGCAAGGGTTGCAAACACGCGCAAGCCCGCCTTCTAGGAACGGGATCATATACGGATTCAAGCACCGCTTGGTGTTGGCACTAGATCAGACAAAAGCTTCGCTGGATCGCCCAGGAAAATACATCATCCTTGCCACGCAGTACGACCTCCAGCGTGCTCTCTGTCACCTTGTGCAATCTGCTTCAGCTTTGGTGTCCTTCGTCAGGGCGTCCCAAGTTTGTTCGTCAAATCAGTGGAAGAGGCACGGCCTTTAGACAGCAAAGATGGAGGAGTCAATGACAATGCCCTGGCTCACGTACCCACTCGCGTTGGTAGGGAGTCGGGAATTCGAGTGCGGCGATATGACTGTCGAGGATTGCGACTACTACAAGCAACACTGGCACTTCTGGTACGAGATGAACTGGTTCTTGGGTTCGACCACGAGCTAACGAGTCTTCTAGGTACATTGCTGATTATGTTTTCGCGCTGCCGACCGTCGCCTTTTTTATGACCGCCATTGGCATCTTCATACTCGGCCATGTTCTATCCTCGTACATCCTCGGGTACCGCCGATTTCGAGGACCTCCTATATGGCGCAAATCCATCGCCGTAGTTCGGTATCTGTCCTACCGCGGCTTTCATGTCAGAGCGCTAAGGTGGAATTCGGCTCCAGTGGGCGTCTTGCTATTGGGGCTTGCGGGGACATTGTTCTTCATCTGTACGTTCGTCCAAGAGACGTGGATTGATCGAACTCCAGCCAGCTAATCGTGCATTCTAGTCATGGATTTGATTCCGCAACCATATTACTGGGCAGACATCATGTTTGGCGGTTCGCCACCATTGGCTACCAGGTCGGGATGGATGGCACTGGCATGCATGCCATTTGTCTTGTACGTTGCTCCAACAATGCCAGCATCCTTTCAAGGCTAACATGCTCAGTGCGACCGCAACCAAGACGAACTGGATCACACTGCTCACCGGCGTCTCGCACGAGAGGCTGCAGGTGTTCCACCGCTGGAGCTCGTACGCCTTCTTCGTCCTTGCGCTTCTCCATACGTTCCCTTTCATCGTATACCACGTCCGTTGGCATGATATGGAAACCACTTTTAAATCGAGTCTCATTTTCTACTGGACCGGTATTGTCGCTCTCATTTTCCAGGCGTGGCTTACCTTTGCTTCGCACAGCGTGATTCGGTAGGCAGCGCCCAAGATATGCTACGTTGACGATCGTTGCTGACGCGGTGAACAGGAACATGGGTTACGAGTTCTTCAAGGCAACACATTTCCTAGCTGTCGTCGTTTTCATGATCACATTCTTCTGGCATTGCGACTACACCCTCACTTCATGGTATGTCATTGCGTCTGTAGCTGGGACCGCTTCAAGTACTAACAGAATTGCAGGAACTACTTCGTGGTTACAGCAGCTATCTACGTTCCGTGCTACGTCTACCCGTGGCTCCGCACGTGCTTCCAATACGGCACATCGCAACGTGCCCACATCTTTGTTGAAGAGAACGGCTTCACACGCATCACCATTCCTGCCAACTTCCACTGGAGACCAGGACAGCACTGCTTTTTACGCTTCACCAGCTTCGGCGTCATGAGCGCGCTATCAACACATCCATTTACCATATGCTCTTCGCCATCGATGAACCCAGATGTTCCGTCTGAACTTGTCTTCTACATCCGGCACCAGGGTGGTTTCACAGCACGGTTGTACGCCCGTGCTCTGGAGCACCCAGACGTTTCGGTACCCGTCCTTGTTGACGGGCCGTACGGCGGTGCCGATCTACAACGATACCGCGATAGCGACCATGTCCTTGTTGTCGCTGGTGGCTCGGGGGCGGGCTGGTGTCTACCATTCGTTGAACGATTTCTTCGGTCCGCGGTCCCACAAGCTAGCCTGGATGGACCAAAACACGACCAAGGAGTTGCCACGGGTGACATCAAAGAAGCCCCTGCTGTCGAGGAACCTTCGTCTCATCGACCTTTCGGACCACAGTCGCTCCGCATCATCCTAGCAACTCGAGATATCAGCAGCCGCACATGGTTTCTGCGCACGGTAGGCGAGCTACTCTCAAAATATACAACGGTCCAAGTATCCCACAGCCTCCGCGTCCAAGTATACCTCACCGGCGACGCCGCCCACGAAGTCGACCTCACATCTTCCCACGCCGCTCATAACCACAACCATTCGAAGTCTAGTCCCACACCTTCGAACTCATCGATCGATAGGATCGAAATCCCCGTTAAAGGCCACGACGAAGTTATTCCTGGTAAGGAATATGCGGAGGGACGCCCGCATTTGCCCACGATCATTGCGGAGGAGACTGCCAGATCGGTGGAAGCGGGAGAGTCGCTGGGTGTGTATGTTTGTGGGCCGGATACCATGCAGAACGATGTGAGGAATGCTGTTGCGGAGGAGAATGTAAGGATCGTAATGGGTGGCAGGAGTGGGGGGGTGTATTTACATTCGGAGCATTTCTCGTGGGCTTAGCTGGGATGGTTTCTGGTAGCCTGATGTAATTCATACTAATTAATTGAGTGAATCTGATCCTCGCACAATACTTTCAGAGCTACAGCTCTACATGTGACACGCCAAACTTCCCAATGGCGTGTGAAGACGAACGGACGATAGAACGCGCAGACCTAGCCAGAGAGGGGAAGGGACCGGGTGGGTCGGGTGATTAAGACATCTGGTGACATGATTGCTTTGCATTGATCTTGTGTAGCAGATAAGGCGCGTTCAGCTTTGAGGCGTCATTAAAGAGCAGACCACTAATTCTGCTTAAGACTGGGGATAAGGAAATTAGTAATTTCTTTGTTGCTTTCAATTCCTTAATTCATGCAATCTCTTTGTAGCCGCTATAACACTAGCCTGAAATCATGCGTGTACTTCGTAAACTTTATATTGTCAACCTGGGGTTCGCTAATAGCTCTTTCCAGTGGGCTTCGGTGCGTTCTATAGCAGAAGACTAAACTATTATACCGAGGTCCGGCTGGGTAATGTACCAATCTATGTTCTTGTTTGGGACTACACATTCATCGAAGAGGAGGGTTGATTCTTCTGGCATTGCGTTGACGATGTTGTTAGAGATATTCAGACAGTTAGTATCGGTGTGGCTGTGCAGGATAGCTTGAAGATAGTAGTAGTTAGTGAAATTTGAGGAGGAAGTAAAATGCAAGCTTCCTTCCTCAGGCTACGTTATGTAGAAGCTATACAATGTTAACCTTGAGAATATCTATAAGTTGACTGTCAGCAACCGCCCTCTAGGAGGCCGATTGGTGACCACCCTCGATAGAGCGGGTCACTTAACATGAAGTATACATAGCCACGTAGCGCTATCCCTGCGGGGTAGCGATTCGTCTCACCTTCAAAGACACCCTACCTTTGGATACCAATTCGATTTTCCACGTTGCCTATTTGTACCAATCTGTGACAGTGTCTGACAGCTCTTTCGAGTAATGAGATGCTGCCAAGTATTTCCAGCGACCTTCCAATCACGATAGCTATTTTAGACGAACAGCATAATCTTATGTAACGCTGCTCGGTTGGTTCACTTTATGCCAATGTCATCCGACCATGCACGTCAAAATGTTGCCTGCTGCCTGCTGCCTGATGCCTGCTGGCCGCTGCCTACTGCCTGCTGCCTGCTGCCTGCTGCCTGCTGCCTGCTGTAAACAAATGAGATGAATGGTAATCGCACAGTACTATCACAGAAACATTGTGCATTGCTGCCGGCCCTAGATCCCATTATATCGGCCTCTTAGAACAGACGGTAATCCCTGTATGACCAACACACACTTGCAAGAAAGGAGAGTTTTCACAGAACAGGCAGTGCAGCTGCCGTCAGAACCCGGTCTTCATGCACAAACCAAAAAAGACCCTTGCCTCGAGATGCCAGCTCATTTCTGGATAAGCTGGAAACTTTGGGTCTTTTCCCGGAAGTCCTAGCGACCAACCAAGCTTTGGATTCCTCCAATCGGTTACTTGTATCTGCATGGAGCTGCTGTGCTGCGGTTGATAAGGTGAGGTGCCGCGGCTTGATCATGGCTGGACTCTGCATTCTCAAGCTAGTTGCTTAGGAGCCTTAAGATAAGAACGTAGCAATTCCTTGGAAGAGCGAACCTTGAGAGGGAAAGCAATCAATCCCGCTTCTTTGCTTCGCGATCACCGCATCGACACCGTTTCCAACTTCTAGGAAGGCCACCAAGGTTTGTCGATCATCATTTCTAATTCCACTAAGACTAATAAGGTGTATCAGATGTGTGAGTGGTGGTATGCACGTATCAGACCAGAAGCTTGCAAAGTCATTCCACCCCACACAACTGAAAAGAAGCAATGGAAATATTGCTCGAAGTCTCCACAATATGGCACTAGCTGCGGCACCGAAATAGAATTGATATCCAGCCATCTCACCATTACGGAAAAAGGAGCAGGATGCTCTCGATGTGGATGAGGCCAAGGATCGCTCTGGTAGGTGACGCAGAATTACCTTGTCGTTATCCTCTAATCATGACTGTTCTAAGCACTTCCTCGTCCCTCTGCGACATGATAGCCCATTGATCACCTAACCGGATTCATCTTGTTTTGGGCCTCAGAGTTCCCTAGGCGAGCAATGTTAGATAGCTTAACTGAATAAGAGAGGGAGAACGAACCCATCTCATTTTGAATGCTTTCTGCCACCTCTTCTGCGCAGTCGAACTGGCCCTTCCAACATTTGGAAATAATATCTCCAAGCTTGACCTCAGTGACATCCGGGTAAATGCCCTCTTGGAGCCAGAGTTGGACCATCCAACTCTCAACATGATCGTCTGCAACGCCTGGATAGTCACGCTTTCGAATCCAATTAACCATCCAATCTTGAAGTTCGTAATGTGGCCTTTTGGAAGTGATGATCTCATAAATTGTCGACCCCAGAGCATGTAGCTCAGACCGCATAGTTCCCTTCCAGTTTTCTTCAAGAACTGGATGCTTGAAACCTTCTTCCGCTCTGACTCTGGGAGGATTCCCGTCAATGCCCGAACCAGCAAAATCGCACAGCAAAACCGTCCTTGATGAATCCAGGAGAATATTTCGGCCACCTATGTCGCCGTGCCTGATCTCATGATCGTGAACGTACTGAACAGCTTTTGCGATATCTCGGCACCATTTGATACGCTCATCTACTGTTGCGGTACCGCCTTCGAGAAAGTACTGGCGAACAGTGCCATACTCGGCGCGTTTGAGAACAATATGCTCAGCGCATACTGAGACTGGGCCAGTTTCGGCGATTCGGAGACAAGGTACAATGTTCGGATGGCTTCCTAGGCGTGTATAGATACGTTTCTCGATTTCAATGTCCTCTATCGAACTCGGATCTGTCGTTGGAAGTTTCATAACTTCTGTCGTATTCTCCGGCCAGTAAAAAATTTGGCCTGATCCGCCCCAAGCCAAAAGCTCGGTGCCTCGTGGATTGAGAGCCCATGTAACAACGATCTCTTGGCCTTTCTCGTCCTTCTCAATGCGCATTGTATTTGAGCAGTCTGGATTAAGGGTAGAAAAGGGATACGCGAAAACGGATGGAGAGCTGGCGAGGATAAGGGAAAGAGTCATGAGCGCTCGGGCTATGTGGCAGAAGAAACCCTCCGCGGCAACTTGAAGGAATGGACAGCCACATGTGAGGCTGTGCACACCCTTAGTCATACTTCCATTGTGGCTGAAGATCACTTGGTTCGCGAGCGACGAAACCTCCTTCCAGCATCCTCGTGTAAATCACTTTTCAATCTTTTCTGCTGCTGACGACACGGCAATCATTGCGCACACGACCACGGCTTATATGGCGGCTGCGGTGTATACGGACGATCACCACGGCCACAACGGCCATGACGGCCGCGACGACCGTGACAGCCGCGAAGGACACTACAACTGCGATAAACACCGCAGCAGACGCGACGACTATAGCTGGCCCGACGACCGACAAGTGACACGACAGCTGACGACAAATTCCAATGTTCTCCCGCTCTTCTGAGGAGAATTTGCGATCTGCAGTAAAATACATCTCGTTAGCCCTCCAACACTTTTAGCTCAACTTGTGCCATCCGTAGTATCTCTTTCATCTTAAGGTATAGCTTCGGGTTTGGATCCCTCCATCCTCCGCCCCCGGGAAATACCTTCCTTTGCAATCTGTTGACATAAGGGATCAACGGCTTGAAATATGATGTGAAGTTTTCTTCCGCCGCCTTCAGGAAATCTCTCTCGTCACTCTCTTCCCCTTCCTTTATTTTAGCAAGCTCTAGATCGTTGCGCTTATATAAATTAACCAAGTACACGGTCTCTTGCGGAAGTTAGTGTAGCCATGTGTATACTGGCTTACGTGAAATCCAGACCTTGCGAAATGGCGTATTCAGCGGCTCCATCGCACTCTAGTACTTCTCTCCGCAAGAAAGTGTGGAATCGCCAGAACGTCGCGCCGAGAATCTTGTTACTATAGTTATAACTTGAATTGCTACTATTGGTTCCTCTGAATTAGAAAAAAGGTTGATAATGTGTACCAGCATTACATCCCTGCCTGGGTCTTAGGAGCTGAAAGGTTCCTCCGAGCGACGCCGGGCGGCGGACTAACAGCGCTCCACATATTCGTTACCATGTTGAAGATATCTAACACAAACTTTCGGGCTTGGAGACGATGGAAGCTGACCAATTTCATCAGTCATTATGCTGTTCCCTCCAGTGTCTTTAGCGAGCACTGTAGATCATGCAGTGTGTCGATAGTCTTTCCACGGACTTGGAACATAAGCTGTGTTCGCCGTCTTCACCTCTTCGGCGGCGCTTGCAAGGATTTCATCCCTGTTTGGCCACGGCTTGACATGTGAATGGCCGTATCAGAACCTGCTCAGGGTGTATTGGAAAATGACAAATATCGAACGAGTGTTTCAGATGATGACGTCACCAGTAGTGGTAAGACGAATGCGGTACGCTAACATGTCTTGCCAACGCAAACCTGTCCGATCCAACGTCAGCATTCGCCCAGTTGTAACGTTATACGCGAAGGTACAAGATAACATGTGAATCCCTCTACGTCCCATGGCCCCAATAGATTCGAATAACAGAAATATTGTAGGCGACTGCGAAGTGTATTACGGTTTCAGAGCTGGGGGTAGCAAGATCTCGCGACCTGTTAAATAGCTCGTTAGAACTTGTTTGCTTTCCCTAAGCATGCAGACAGACTTACCATCCACAATATCTTGCCGAGCTAGGAAGTAAGACCTGGAGCTTACGCTGTTCCGCAAGAGCCGACGAATAGTTGATAGTGCTGTGGTGGGGCACCGCTACGCGCTCTACGCTCCACAACCCGGATTCCGCCCACCCTAGCGAAGTGAGCAAGTAATCCTCGATCAATGCCTGTATAGTCAGACTAAACGCTTTCGTACACGTTGCGCAAATACCATGTGTTCGCTCAATATGATTGGTTCATAAATCATATTATTTCATCGTGTCCGGGACTAACGCCGGTGATGCTTCTCTATGAGCTATGCCAGAGCGAAACGACTCGCAAGTAAGCAAGATCTACTTCGACTCTCGAAAACCTCCTACACATCCTGTTTCGTAACACTCGACGTACAAGACTGCGATGCAAACGTGCCCTCCTTCCCGTTCTTGTCAATAAAAGTCCCCATACCGGTCATGGTCGCTCGCGGAATATCGTTCATGATGAACTGCCCATCCTTCTTCTCATCATCGATGCTGCTCCAGTCCGTCTTGCCCGTGGCCTTGCTAATAAGATGGACCACCGCACTCTTGCCCTTCTGGTACCAGTTCAATGTCGTGATCGTCTTTTGTACGTTGCGATTCTTCGCTTTCGAGACGTAGAGTGCGCGGAACGCTGTTACGGCGACGAGCGTCAGTCCGATCTCGGCCGCAACTACGATGAAGTACGTCTCCCACACTGAATCCAGTTTGCCTTCCCATGTGAGTCCGACGATGCGGGCAATTGTTATGCCGATCATGACTACCGTGAGGCAGAGGGTGAGAACGAGGGCGATCTTTTGGGTCCAACGGATTCGGATTTGCCAGATGAGTATGAGAGGTATGACCAGGACTGTGTACTTGTTAGCTTTTTCAATGAGACGTATAGAGATAGACATACTGAATAGGTCACCGCAAATGTCCAGCACCATCTGAGATGTCGAATAGTCCATCGCAAGTCTTAGGCCATCGCCTTGCACGCATTGCACTGGTGGAGCGTTAGATTCTGGCTCATGCGCTCAGGAATCGGGAAAATAACTTACTCGCTTTGAATATCTCATCGGCCGAAAAATAAGGACACGCCACGAGATAAACGGATGCTCCATATCCAGTAACCACAATATTGAACGCGACCGTGAACCACCAGTATCTGATCATCCCAGGCATCTGGCGGATCAACTTCTTGAATAGCGCGAGGAAACTGAACTTGACGCTGCATATGCTGAACCACATGAGCGTCAAGGCTGCGGCCGATATCTTCCGGTACCGAATCGACTTTGGGATGAACGTCGCGAAATCCATTGTGAATAGATTGACCTCCCCGAACACCACCGCTTCGGTCACGTACATGTCGTCGATGACATTGAAGAGCATGACCACGCCGCTGATGAGGCAGGCGAGTCCGAAAATGAGGAAGCCATCATCCCAGCCGATTTCCTTCTGGATGCGGAATCGGACGTAGAAGCGCACGAAACTGGCTACGATGCAGAGGCCTAAGAAGGCTGACGATGTTCCCTGGAGGAGAAATCAGCTTCATTCCGCAGTCGACAAGAGACCACTCCACGTACGATGAATATATCTTTCGGTATTCTGCCAGCGTTATCAGCCATATCGAAAGACCTATATGCGACTCCTGTGGCTCTTAATGGCGAAGGATGCGCCGGTTGCGAAGCGGCGGCTTGAACAAGTTTATCGACGCGGACTCGACGATGACGGAAGTGTGGAGGAACGCTTGGACCAAAGCCCGTCGAAGGCGACGGCTGCGAACATATACGCGCTCGGGGATCATAAGAAGGTGACACCGTACCCGTTGCCACTTACCATAAGCCCCGGGCCAATGGGTAGAGCATGTATGCATGCAACGTACGCGAAGTGTGTCGGCTGATGATTTGTTGCGCGGATTATCTGACAGCGTAGGCCAGGGCGCACTATCGGGCACTATTTTTGGGCCGCCTCCCGTCGGCCTACAGTGAGCGTGGTAGTGGAGTCGCCGACCCAACATCTTGCCCTGCCTACAGTACACGAGTTGCCGTAACGTTAATTTAACCACGGAACTGCGTCTACACAATACTTTAATACATGCCCGACAATCCTGCGATTCACCCTCCTAATCATACACCTCCCTGTTTGGCCATAGTGGGGCCGTGCTGCTGACGGTAAGCGCAAGTATAGTAGTAGGCAAACACCCGCAATCTGGAGAGAAACAAGTCAACCACAGCTGAAGCTTCCGGCCGAGTCCCCAAAGGCCGCGGTACGCCACCGTCGGGGACCAAGAACATTCCATACATTGTACATCCTGGCACCACCCGACGCGGGTAGGCCGACTCCAAGCTTACCGCATTAGCCTCCACGCCTACGTGTGCGCCTCGCACTACGCAACTAAGCGAGCTGTAACCACGGGATTCGGGGAGTACTATAGATTTGCTTACTGCATATGGCTTCCACAGCCAAGCCTCCCCGCCTCGTGTCAGTCTGCGGTAAGCGAACTAAACCCAAGGTTCATTGGCGGTTCCGCAGCAGCCGAAAGCGGCCATGGCTGTGTTTCACACGTGCGACTCTGCCCCCACCTGGGGACGACAAAAGGTGGCACGATCAAAGGCACCAGCGTCGCGAGAGTTAAATACCAAAATCATCCGAGCACAGCGTCACCTAAATCTTCCGAAGGCCAACACAACCCAATTTCACCACATACAACATCCACTAAACCTTAAACCCATCATCTTGTCCATCATGGCTTCCGCTCCTACCAACATCCTCGGAGAATTCGCTGCTTTGGCGGCCGTCGTAGCCTTGCCCTTTACGTTGTTCTTCATTCAAAACTTCATCGCTATCCCGAAGGGCTACGACGGCATACGAAACGAACAACTACGGAACACGGACCGGTGGAACTTCGACCTGCGACATTTTGAGGAGTACAAGTTGGTCGACCTTCCCAGACGAGAGGACGGATATTGAAGGCTTGGAGGCTGATGCTGCACTTGCTACTGTGGACCTTTGGGTATGGTTAAGATATCACGCGTGGGAGGGTTCGATAGATCTCGACATGCAAGAGAATCGAGATGAGTGACATGAATTAAGGGTAGTTTTTTGGCTTGAATAGAGCCTTCTTTGTATCAGTTACACACGAATTAGTAACACATTGGCGAGTGCGTCTACTCCGCATCTCATGAACCATACTGTCTCGAAATCACTTCTTTCCACGTGCCAAGCCACCCCGCGAATCCTTCACCCTGACCAACCAATACAACCCCAAAGCCCCCAAGATATTAACCACCGAAAACACAATCGAAATTCCATAGTTTCTCCACCGCTCCGAGTAATAAATTCGAAACCCAGCAAGCAATGCATCCGTATTCGATACTGGGCAGATCTGACATTCCGTTGTCGACAACTCATTGAGCAGCCTGGCACCGGAAACCCGAGCAAAGTCTGCGAAAAACGCCCCACATGTTGCTCCGTCTTTGGTTGCTACGGTGATGATTTCGGAGGGAGAGCAGACCACCTCGGCGCCTGTGAGACTTACAGAGGCCATGGCGCTGACGAAGTAGGTTATTGGCGTGACGCGGTACATGAAGATCCAGAACGTTGGTAGTGAGGATGGTTTGACGAGAATACTACAAACGGATTAGCTTGTGAGGATTGGTCAAGGCTAGTGTGGAATCCTTACCCGCAGAACATTAAGCTCAATGACCATAGCGAAGCCGAAATATTAATCCCCGTCGCCGCATCCGGAGCAAGCGTCCCGAGCAAATGCGAAAACGTGGAAGAGCATATCGTGAACGACCATGTGACCAGGAACATCAAACCCGCACGCGAATGGATGTCGCCCGCAAACGCGGCGTTGTTGTACGTTCCAATGGGGAAATACCACGTCGCAAATTGCACCACGGCCAGGAGCGTCTGCATGGGCAATTCGGAGATCAAGTTCGATAGGATAAACACCTTCCACGAATACGTCTTCGAAAGGCTTTCTCTGGACTCGTAGAGTACGCGTTGATCGAGAAATTGCGGGAGGATGATTTGAATTAGGTTGCTGTGGAGAATGAAGAGGAGGAAGATGGAGAACATCTGGTTTTGGACGCCTTGTAGATCGAAGGAGGATTTGTAGAAGGAGAAGCCGTTTGCTAGGCCCTATTTGAGTTAGTAAAATAGTTCGAAGCTGATGACGCTAGGTGTACTTACCATGCCGGCGGTGAGCAAAATTTTGGAACTTATGTAGGATGGCGTGCGCCAGTCATGCTGCAGGTTCCGCCATGTGACTAGCTTTAATTGTGTCCAGAACGAAGAAGCAAATTCTTCGACTTTAGCGGAATCCGTTGATTGCGATGCGCTCAGTCGATCTTGCATCTCATCCATGTAGATTTGAGACCGCGTGTACTCCTCGGACTGCCTCCACATCTCACTCCACGATGTCTTCGGGTCGTCAATCGCTTTCATCATCCACTCAGACGGATTCTCAGATGCCTTGCAGGGTTGTGCACCACGTTTCTCAAAGTAGGTCGTGATATGATGCGCATCCCGGCCGACGTCTCCGAAGTATATCGTTTGCCCTTCCTGGAGGAGAAGAAGACGGTCAAACATGTCGAAGAGCTTTGCGGAAGGTTGATGGATGGTACAAAGGATCGTCTGCCCATTGTCACACAGCTTTCGCAACAGTCTGCAAATGGACCAGGCTGTGTTGCTGTCTAAACCCGACGTTGGCTCGTCTAGGAAGAGCAATAGCTCTGGTCTTGCGACGAGCTCTATTCCAATGGTCAAACGTTTTCGCTGCTCCACATTCAAGCCCGCGCCTACTGGTCCAATGACCGCATGCTGGATTGCTGACAACTCGAGATCCGCGATAGTCTCATCCACGCATTGAAGTCTTTCGGCGTTGGAGTACTTCGCAGGCTGGCGTAAGAGCGCTGAAAACTCAAGTGCTTCTCGAACAGTCATCGTGGCTAAGTGAATATCTTGTTGTTGAGCATAACCCACTTTCCGAGTAAAAGAATCGTCCTGAAAGACCGTGTCGATTAGTCGCGTGCCCGAGACAACTCCGACGGAAGGTCTATCCGCCAGGATACTCAAAAGAGTTGTTTTGCCGGCTCCGGAAGCACCCATCAGCGCCGTTAAAGTGCCAGGTGATATCCATCCATCAATCTCATTGAGTATGCGTTTAGTACCCTTCGACTCCTTCATGTCACAGGAGACATGTCTCCAAAGAAAAGTTCCGCGTTGATGAAGCGCATCACGGGGCTTTTCTGGAGTGTTTAATCGAAGCTCCTCCTTGTAGTGGACACCCGCCGGTTGTGCCTCCACGTCAGATCCAACCTGGGAACGATTTCGCTTCTCTCGTCGGAATTTGATGATCTCGCCTTCGGACTTCTGAGCCGAGATCTTCTCCGCAGCGACGAGACATGTGACACACAAGACACTCGTAATGAGAGCCATCAACCCCAAGTTCCTCCAAATATGATGCAACTGATAGTCGTACGTCTGTTGTATATACGCGCTCCCATCGACCATCAGCGAATCCGCCCCCGTGTTCAGCGCCGCGCATTTCGTGGTACCAGGAATGAGCTCTGAGCAGCGAAATTGCCGCCCGCCAAACTCATTGATCATCAGACTTTCGAACGCATAACCCATGGGATTGATATAGCGAATCCATCCAAGCCAAGGCGGCATGTCGGGGATGGGCAACACAAAGCCTGTGTAAATGACCAGAAGGAGTACGAATGTTGCGCCCGGAGCTATGGAAGACGCGATCGTTCTTGAGATGGATCCTAAGGTTCGGAAGAGCGTCGAGCCAGTGAGCAGACAGCTGAACGAGAATAGGTAGAAGGTGAAGAAAGCTCCGGCAGTTCGGCGCATGTTCGCGAGCAGATAGAATGGGATGTTGAGGACAGCCGACAGAAGCAGCTTGTTCGGCAGATCCGCAAACATGGAAGCTAAAGCCTCGGCCGAAGGACGGAAGAATCCGTATTGCTTGTGTTTCTCAACGATGGGGCGGTGTTCCCACAGCAGAACGCCTTCGAATGCTCCTAGGAAGGTGTTCGTGAGCGTCGCGAAAAAGATCAAGATCCCGCGACCATAGAAGCTGTTTGTGTCGTCAGACATGTTGTAGAACATGCTGCCGAGAATGAGTGATAGCACAAAGTTCCCGCCTATGGCAGAAATAGGCGGCGTCAAATCCTTTGCCAGTCGTTGGAAACACCGGACCATACACAGATACACCTGCTCGTAGTAGGATCTTCTGTAGGCTGGCTTGGCTTGGGATCGATGATCCAGTGCGGCTGGAAGGCTCTGCTTGCTGGTGCCGATTGCCTGATGCAACTCGCCCCGCTCTACGCTTGTTTTCCAAATGTCCTCGAATTGCTTCGAAGTCGTTGGCGCAGTTCCTTCAAAGCCAGGCCTCAAGGTTCGTTCCGGAGGATTTGTCAGTGACGCAAGGAAGTCGCTCGTGGAAACGCGTGGTGCGTAGTCAAAGCCCAGATCGTAGAAGTATGACTTAGCCTTAGTGGTCGAACCGAAAAAGATCTGCCGGCCCTCGTATAGAACCATGACCTTCTGAAACGCATTGAAGATCTCTTCTGAAGCTTGGTAAAGAGTGACAATGGAGATGAGCCCAGAGTTGTCGCACTGCTGTCGTAGAGTCTTGATGAAGATGGACGCATTCTCGCTATCCAATCCTCGGGTGGGATTATCCCAGCACTGGATTGGGCTGTCGCTGACGAGCACCTCCGCGATGCTGATTCTTTTTCGCTCTCCTCCACTGCATCCATGCACGAGATCGTTTCCGACCTTGACGTCCAGGGCCTGAGAGAGCCGGAGCGCTTCGGCCAGGTCGCTGGGTGGGATCCTGTCGGTTGACTCCGCATTCGTGTACCCGGATTTTGACGCGATTGCCAGCGTTTGGCGGACTGTCAGGTGCGGAAAGTGTACATCGTCTTCGGCCATGTATACGCACTTTCCGCGAATGGTGTCTCGCACTAGTTCTTGAGAGGCACCTAGCATCGCGTCAGCCATGATCCTCCCGAAACGAAGCTTGGAGCTACGCACCTCGATAAGTAACCTCCGAATGGTTGTCGAGTTCCAAGCCCTCCAGGCGGCCCGCCAGAGCCTTGAGGAAGGTCGTGCACCCGCTCCCAGGTTTTCCAAGCACCAGCAGCATCTCCCCGCCCTTCAAAGTCCCCTCCAGCCCATCGAGGATGTTGACTCCGGGGCGCTTCCGACCGTGGGACAATTTCGTAGCGGCATCGTGAACATGGGCCCCTATGCTCCTCTCGACCGCCTGTGGAGATCTCAATCCATTGACGCGGAGACTGTGCCAGGTGATGCTGGCCTTCATTTCGGGCGGTTTGACGGACGCCCCTGACATGGCGAGGTCGCGGTCGGCGGGCTGCGTCTGGTCATCAACAGGTGACGGGCGTGGACCTCGAAGTCGCAGTGTGCGGACTGCTGTCGGGCGATGGGCTGCCAGGAACACACGCGTCGCGCCTGCTCTCGCCTGCTCTCGCCTGCTCTCACCGGGTGTCACCACGACCCTGAGCCGAGATCGGCTTGCGGCGTACAGTTGCGTGCGGCGCAGCGTCCGCACCGGCTGCCTCGGAGGAATTTGCCTGCCGTTCCGCTCGAACGTTGAAAACGCCTCATTGCTTGTGACAGACGCCAAATCAACACGGCACGGGGTGAGGCGGGGCGAAGATCCTGATTGCGGCAGCCTGCGTCTCGATAGTGCCACATTACAGGGTTTCGTCGTTACTCCCCGAGACGAACCGGGGGGTTTCGTCGACGGGCGCTTAACCTCGGAGCCCGAAGACCTGGCCCCCGCGCGCCACGCACTTGTATCAAACCCTGTACATGCTCACGTCAACACCCAAAACTTGCCTGGAGTACATGATTTATACACTCCAATGGCTGCATCGGGCAGCCTTCATCGTATCGTCAGATGACAACGTGGTTCCGAGGTGTACGTCTTCGCATGTCTCACCCTCTGCGGCGCTAGAAAAGCCCCCACTCTCGCTTCAGCTGAGTTGACCTACTGTCCCATTGGAGGACCGGTCTGGCCGAACGCCCTCCTTGGTGCGACGCATGCACGTTCAGACCTACAGCCGTTTACTAGCTATTCCTCCGCAGCCATCCGTAGAGTGCGAATGGAAGGTGCCTAGTTACCTTTGTCTCAAAACGAGTAGCCCCCAGGGCGTTAGGCGACATCAAGGCTCTCTTACACTAGTCGATATCACGACGGCATAGTCTAAGCCTGCTTTGTGCTATCCATCGTATGAGTGTTCAAATGCTTGAAATAGTCCGCCATGTTGTGACTTTCTTGTGCCCCATCCCCTTCCCAACTTTGACCCACTTTGTCAAGCAACCATGGAGTTCTTTTCAAATCTTTCATATGATGAGGTCCTACCAAGGAGTGCTGGTGCGTCTGTGGTGCTACAGACCCTTGACGGACCTTGGACACATGCCTATCTATGGTATCACCCACTGTTCATGATAGCTGCAACTACCATAGCTGTTACGTTGCTCGGCACATACTTGAAGACTTGGCACACATTCGTTGTTGAGGGTGCAGTGGAGACCAAAACCAAAACACCGTCCACTCTCCCTTACATCTTGCCCTACATCGGCAACGCGCTAAGCTTTGGCCTTAGCCCCTCTCGCTGCGTCGTCGCTGCCACGTATGTATACCCAGATGCAACAACCGGCTGTATCCAAGCTAACCACCGCCGGACTAGACAAAAAGTAGGACCATGCACTGCCTATGGCCTGAAGCTGATGGGAAACACTCTCTACTTCATCGCCGGCCGGGAGAACATCAAGAAGATCCAGAAGTACCAGGGAAACATCACCGACCCCGGAATCCAGACATTCTGCCTCATCCGCGTGTTTGGCATGGCCAAAACCGCTACTGCAGCGTACGACAGGGATGACTCTGGAATCCAAGCAAAGCCCACCACTGGCACTTCCGTGACACCGAACAACCGCATTGATTTCCACACCCATGCCAACTTTGTCAAGATGCTAAGCGGAGACGGACTCAACACCCTCTTCCAAAGATGGTATGCCTCGTTCACACGACGCCTCACGTCCATGGACATCGGCAATGAATGGTTCGAGGGTCGTGATTTCGAAAAGACGTGGATGCTACCGCTCACGGCAGCACTGAACGAAGCCATGGCGGGAGAAGTGCTGGAGCACGTGAGTCCCACTTTCACGGAAGAGTTCATTGAATTCTTGCCCTACGTGCACAAGCTCTTCAAGGGGTACCCGGAATGGTGCATCCCTCGTGGGATTACCCTGCGGAATCGCTTGAACGAAGCTTGCAAGACGTGGCACTCCATTGCAAGAGCGTGCTTCAAGAGTTCCGATGTCGATGCAAGTGGAGCGGACCGCTGGTGGGGTGTCCCCACGATGCGGGAAAGGCAGTCCATTTTCGGAGCGGTAGATGGGTGGGACCATGATGCGAAGGCATCGTCCGATTTTGGTCTTCTTTGGGGGTAAGTGCTCGATTCGATGCCCGCTACGCTGTACATGGGACTAACATGGACTCACATAGGGCTAACATCAACGTACATACCGCCGCTGTTTGGATGATCGTAGAGATCTTCCGGAATCCAGAGCTGCTTGCACGTGTACGGGCTGAAGTGGAGTCGATCAACACAGACTACACAGAAAGCACCAAGTGGATCGAAGAGGTCATGGGTCTTCCCCTCCTGCAGTCGGTATATGCAGAGGTCCTTCGACTACGTGTCGACGTGCAGACCGTCTTCCGCAGCAACCATGGCGACTTCAATATCAACGAGTGGCGGTTCCCAGAGAAGAGCCTGCTTCTCGTGCCCACGCGACCAGCGCATAGGGACACAGACTACTGGAACACGCGCGATGGGAAGTACCCCCTCGACCGGTTCTGGGCAGACCGTTTTCTAGCGTTCCCCGATGATGCGGAGAGCGGGCCCGCCCGTCCAGTCTCTGGAGCTCACAATAGCAAGGTCAAGAAGAATGCTGCGAACCGATCTGGGGGCGCACCCAAGTTCGTCTCGGCGGGTACTACAGATTCGTGGATCCCGTACGGCGTCGGCGAACGCGCGTGCCCGGGGCGATTCTTTGCGCGCCGTGAGATTTCAGCGTTTTGTGCTATGATGGTGCGGGACTACGAGGTGGAGCTGCCGTCGCTGGACGCGGAAAGCCATGTCCCCAACAACGACGTCTTCTACGGGCTGGGCGTACAACGGCCCAGAGATAGGTTTGCATTCCGCATGCGGCGGCGCGTAAGCGGCGTAAGCGGAGCGTAGATTAGGCAGCACGATGTGCGGGAGGCTGATGTGGCTGTACGACACATGACGTTGAACACGAAGGGCTGGGCAACATGGGGTCGTTATAAGGCGCACAGGCACATTCCAGATATGGTTAGCGCAATATATAATGTTAGTTTAGTTAGATTACGCGAGGGACGTTGAACATGTCACAAACCGCTGCGGCCTGTGTCTCTCTTGGCCCCCAACCGATGTAACGGGGGCGATACCTTGTCGTGCCTGTCCCGCACATGAGCCCCACCCACACGGCTACCCCGTGTGGGCGCGTCTTTGTTTATGGCCTAGTGCAACGCACGTGCCAACACGCGCAATCGCGACTGTTTAATGGGTACTGCGCCGTGCTTGCCCTCCGCTTCAACGTTCACAGAACGCCCGCTCAACGGCCTCGCGTCGAACAACAGCAGACATGTCTCGAATTATGGCACTCCCGAAATCCCCCCTCGGTCTCGCCGTGTTGGCCGGACTGGCGACTGTGGCGGGCGTCTTCTTTGTCAAGCTGTACCGCGCGCGCATGCTGCTGATAGACCGGCGCCGAAGAGGACTTGTACGCTCCGCTACACCAGCCCTCTCTTTTTATGACGAAGCTAACAATGGCAGCCCGTGGCTCCGAATCATTCATTTCTTTTCGGGCACCTGCTATACCTCAAGACCTTCCTCGATCGCCTACCCAAGGGTGCACATTACCAGTATGGCTTCGCCACCATTGCCCGAGAAGAGTTCAACCACACCGGAGCCTTCTACATGGACCTTTGGCCAATGAGCGGTCTATTCCTCACCGTTGTCTCCCCCAAAATTGGCGTCGAAATCACCCAAGGAAACCCTAGGCTCACCTCCGAACGTCCCCTGTTGCTGCGCCGTTTCCTCAAACCCATCACCGGCGGACTGACCATCTTTGACCTCGGCGAGAAGGAATGGAAGCCATGGCGCGCTGCCTTCAACAAAGGCTTTCAAACCGAGCACATCATGTCTCTTGTGCCCAACATGGTCGAGGAGACAATGGTCTACGCTGATACCCTCAAGGATCTGGCGGCCAAGGGTGAGATGTGCCAACTCGACCCCATCACGCTCCGCTTCACAATCGACATGATCGGAAGGACCATTCTGAACACGTCACTCGGCGCGCAGAAAGGCTACAACGCCCTCGCCGACAGCATGCTCAGTCAAATCCGCTGGCATAATCCTGGTGCAGAGATCAACCCGTTCAGCCAGCTCGACTTTGTCCGTGCGTTCGTCCACTGGAACAACGGCCGGCGAATGGACCAGTATATTGGTGCGGAGCTCGACAAGCGGTACCAGGAATACAAAGCGGATCCGAACAGCAAAGCTTCCAGGTCCGCTATGGACCTTGTTTTGCAGGCCTACATGTCCGGTCCCGACAAATCCTCAGTGTTACCCGAGAAGCTTGACCCCAGCTTTCGCGCCTTCGCAATCCGCCAGATACGTCTCTTCATCTTTGCCGGATACGACTCTACGGGCAGCGTCATCTGCTACTGTTTCCACCTCCTCTCCAAGAACCCGGATGTACTTGCTCGTCTACGCGCCGAGCACGACGAAGTCCTGGGCACCGACCCCGCAGCCGCTGCCGACGCACTCAAAAACGATCCCCGCCTCGTGAACGGTCTCAACTACACATTGGCCGTTATCAAAGAGGTCATGCGCATGTTCGCTCCAGCTGGCACCACCCGCGCTGGAAAACCAAACGTCAACATCAGCGACGACGATGGAAACCTCTGCCCAACCGACGACGCCATACTCTGGATCTTACACGTGGAAATGCATCGCTCGGGCAAATACTGGGTACGACCTGACGACTTCCTGCCGGAGCGATGGCTTGTGCCGGCCGATCATGAGCTGCATCCTCGTCCGGGTGCGTGGCGTCCTTTCGAGCTTGGCCCCCGAAATTGCATTGCGACGGGGCTTGTCATGGTAGAGCTACGCGTCATCCTTGCGTGCTTGGTGAGGACTTTCGATGTTCGTCCGGCTTACGACGAGTGGGACGCTGCGCATCCAGTCAAGGGAGTCAAGTTGTATCGTGGTGAGCGCGCGTATCAGGTGGAGCAGGGTGCTGCGCATCCGGTGAACCACTATCCTTGCCGTGTCGCGCTGGCAAAAGGGAGCAAGTGAATACTGTCTTGACACTATGAATTACTTCTAGCCGGTTGCGCACTGGTCGCTATGGCGAGGAGGGTGGACCTGGCAAGGATGTGCTTAATGGGACTAGGAGGCTATCGTGTATCAATAATTAAAGCCTGCAGATATAATTCATGCTCGGAGAATTAAGTAGTCGCACCTAATACACAACTCTTGTATTCTAGAGCAAACAACTGCTTACTTATCATCCCAATCCAACCCACATTAGCAAAAATCTTCGAGTCAAATTAACCCGCCACCTGCAAAGAACGCTCACAGTGTCATCCGAACCATGCAAGGTGCTAAGGATCGCGTTATTCCCCCACATCCCTCCCACAAGACCCGGAAACCCATCCTCCCCAACATCAACTCACCAAAGTACAGAACTTGCCGCCGGTACCGGGTTAGCTCTATGACATAGCATGGATATTGTCGGAATATGCGAAAAGAAAGCGTGATTCGTTTTTGGATTGCGAGCGGGTATCTACACTAAATTTGGCGCGAAACCAGCAACTTACATCGTCAAACTCTACGTCTCCACTCCAATCCCGGTATCGCCACTTCGAATCCTTACCATCACACATCTTTCTTCGCCACCCCCCTCCCCTCCTCTAACGCCTTCTTAACCCTGCTCAACCTCTCAGGCGTATACTCGTCGTAAAACGGCCTCAAACCCGCCACCCACGCCAACGGCACCACAATCCCGCTGTAAACCCCATGCGTGATGTACCAATTCGCCGACCCCAATACAGGCACAAACTCCATGTACGCGTCCGAGTAGAACAGGGTGAGTAGCATTTGCAGCGGGACCTTGTACCCGAAGAGAGCGCTGTCGGTGGAGAGGGAGAAGATGTGGCGGAAGAAGAGCTCTTTGGCACCGTCGGCTGGGTGGGGTTGTTAGTGGTTTGGTGGGAGTGAGGATGGGGTGCAAGGGCTGAAGCTCCAAAAGTGCATGGAATGGAGGACGTACAAGGGTCACTCCGCTCCTGGATCACCACATCCTCCTCATCCACCTCTCCCCCCGTCGCAACCGCATCCGCCCTCATAAAATCATGCACAACCCCCTTCTCAACCACCACCTCCCCATCTTCAGCCGTAATAACCCTCCACTCCCTACCCACCCTCATCCTCACCCGTCCCTTGATAACGCGCATAACCTCAGCATAATCCTCGTGCCAGTGCGCGCCAGGATGAAATTTGCTGCCTGCGGGGATAACGGCCGTCGTGACGCGGAAGTCTGTCGCGGCAGTCGGGTAGATGATGCGTACGTCTTTGCTGGAGGAGGTGGTTGCGGCGTCGACGGCGTCGAAGGTTATGTCCGCAAGGCTGTTGACGTGGGCGGTGGTGTTGGTGAGGGTGGGGGCCATTATGGTTGGTTGGATGGATGGGGATCGTGTGGGTCGTGGGAGACAGATGGGATTGAGCTGGGTTGTAAGAAAGGCTGTTGGGGCAAAGGCTGCTTAAGAAGACGATGTAAAATGAGCCAGTCTCTGATGAGAAGTTTATCCTCTTTCGGATAGTTAGTGTAAGCGAGACGTGAAATCCTGCGTCGTTTTCTCAACGAAGGCATCTGTATGGTTGACGAGGAAGCATCGAATACGAGTATTACAGATAAGTGCTCGCAAGGCTGAGCGGGCTTTCCGTTGAACACTTTCCGTTCTCAGCATGGGGTGCGGGGGTTCGTCAGCGTGCAAGTTGTGGTGGTTAGTAGCACACCTTTAAGGAGTGTGCTCTGAAGGCATGCTACGGGCTAGACACAGTTAGTATACGTGGTCTAGACTATTGGACTATCGCTGATACCTATCTGTTTTTGAAGTCCTTCTTCGCTTTCTCGACTGTATTGTGAGCTGGTTGACTCTCACCTTATTGGTGTGGGGTTGTTCCTCGCTTTCGTTACTTTGAAGCGCATTCACCATTTTCTGGTAGGGCGCGAGTCAGACATCTGCATTTCTTGGCCACCTAGAGGAAGCAAGGAATGGAAGAGCAGAAGAGTGCAAGACTAGAGAAACAATGTCCAAAGTTCGGACATAATTAGATATCCGGCGCCATACCATAAATAGCATAGTGCCATCTAGCCGGATGACGCTACAGATCCGCTGCTTCAGCTCCGCCTCAACTCGGATTTAGAAACGCGACATCTCACCCACCGTGTTATTATTTTCACACCCCCAATATCCCTCTACATACGCCATGGGCTAGACCTCTCGCTATTGACACTCACTTACCAACCCCCCACCTGCATATACTAGTTACGAAACCAGCCATCGCATCCCGTCCCGTCCCGTTCTCCACCGCGCCGTCCCGTCGCACACCGAACCGAACCACCACACCACAACCCAGCACATCTCCACCATGACCCTCGCAAAACACAACTACCACGTAGCCGCCGCGCTGCCACCCTCCCTCACCCCCGCCGACGTCATCGCCGCGCTCCACGACCACAATACCTGCCTCACGCTCCAAGCCCTCACAACAGGCCACGAGAAGCTACCCGAAGCACCAGCAACCACGCAAAAAGACACCTTTTGGTACCCACCAGACCTCAATCCCATATCCGCATACCACGTCACCGAAGTCATACAATGGATGCCCGGCGTGCAATGGGGCCGGTACAACCTAGTATTTCCCAGCTGTTTCCAGAACACAAAGCATGGCCTGAAGACGCGCGCGGATGCATCGGGGGTCGTGCTGCGCGCGGAGTTTCGCGTTATTAAAGGGAGCTCAAGTGATGGAGAGGTAGACGGCGAGGGCGAGGGACTGGGCGATGTGGACTGGGTGTTGGTAGAGGACGTCGAGGTGCAGTGCAATTGGTTGATGATGCCGTTTGTGAAGGGCAAGATGGAGGCCGCCCATAGGGATATATGTCGGAAGGTGGTGGAGAAGGTGGTCATGGAGAAGCAGCAAGAGGCTGTTGCGCGGGCGGCGGCGAAGGGGAAGGGGAGTCCTTTCGCTGCCGACCGCGCGGAGGGCGTTCTATCTCCGGTAACGCCCACGAAGCATGTTGAGCGAGATTTCGAACAAGATGATGAGCCTGTGCGGACGAAGCCGGAAAAGATTACGTACGGATGAGCTGTGCTGGCAGTGGAGGTGTTGGACAGATGATTGATAGATATGAGCACGGTCTTCTAGCTGGACTCCAAGGCCTAATTGCTCTTACGACGCTATGCATTTTCTACGATAGAGCACGACAGCAATGTAATGCAGAATCTTTCTCTCTCTCTCTGACATACGACCTCCATCACGCCTCTAGCGTAGA
>Ga0247733_1000186_pt1 | contig 71498 bp, 79 predicted proteins | sample UWRJL043104R2_FD_180932 | JGI IMG/M metagenome (GOLD analysis project Ga0247733, IMG submission 180932) | Plant litter microbial communities from Arlington Agricultural Research Station in Wisconsin, United States - UWRJ-L043-104R-2 | ecosystem: Environmental > Terrestrial > Plant litter >...
GCGACACCCCCAACCGGGCCACCCTCCCCAATCCCAGCGGCGCCGCCCGCACCAAGCTCCCCAGCCACCTCCATGCCCTCATCGACATCGACCTCCTCCTCCCAGCTCTCCTTGAGCCCCCACCCCACCCCCGTAAAGCAGTACCGCTCCGGCGGCAATCTGACGCCATACTCGCGCTCCACACGCGGCAGCGCGACACGGTTCCGTTCCGCGGCGACCTCGCTCATGAACTCTTTCGGGAGACTGGAACTGAACTGCTGCGCTGCGCGTGCTCCGACGGCTGTGCGTAGCGCGTTCAGCGAGATGCTGTCGTCTTCCACTTTCGCTTTTTTGTTCGATGTAGGCGCGTGCGCGGGCGGTTCGTATGCGATGGCGTCGGACAGTATCCCCGATGTATATCGGTATGCGAAGTCGAGGAGCTGGAGGGGCACGCGCTCCGTGTACGCATGCACGCCCATGTTCGCGAGTATCAAGTGGATGAGGCGCGCATCGCGGGGCCGTTTGGAGAGTCCGGTGTCTTGAAGTGAGGTTGCGGGGAAGGAGGGGTTCATGGGCGCGGTTGCGCTGGTGCCGTTTAGTTGCTGTGAGGGCTGCGTGTTGGGTTGCGTTGAGGGTGCTGTGGGTGGGCTTTGGTTCGGGGCGCCGGATGCGGAGGCGGTTGTCGGGGGCGTGGAAATGCCGTTCGCCATGTTTTCTGCGGCGGGGGAGGCCATGTTTGCGTTGGCTGACGGCGGTGGTGCTTGCGCAGTGAATGTGGTGGTGGGAGGAGCTTTGAGGTTCACCATGCGGCGCGCTTGGACGCGGTTCCCCGAGCTATAGGTCTTGGCGTTGGCAAGGCTGCTATGTGAAAGAATACCACTTAATTGTACATCACGAGTGAAAGATAGAGTGAACAAGAAAGTAGGTTGCGATAGCTTTGGTATACAACTCCTTCGCCATGCTAGACAAAAATCTTCATTTGAAGCTAGAAATGCCCAAACCACCTCCACCTCGACTATGCTGCGACCTTGAGAGATTCAACGTCGTCATCCTCATCGCCCGTGGCTTCACTGGCGATGCTCTCATGTAGACTAGGTGTCTTGTCACCCCTCTTGCCCATCCTCTTAATTGTGCTCCAGCTCAACGCGCTGCTCTTGTCCTTTGGCGTTCCTAGTGACGGGCTTTGGCCTGGGCTATCCAAGCTCCGGCCTATGAAGCCACTCGCGTCTTCATGCGTCTCGTCTGGAGTGACGACCTCGCTGGACTTCTTCGTTGAGAGTAGGAAATTTTTGCCCTTGCCGAATTGGAGGAACTGAGTGGTGCTGCTCTTACGCGACAACTTTTGCATGAACGATTCTTTGCCGATAGAGCCTTGGAGCTGCGACTCTGCCGTAGTTTGGGATACGGTTCTCTCCAGCGACTCTCGTGGCGAAGCATCCGACACGTCCGCGGTAGAGATTGATCGTCCATCTCTCGAGAAGCGCGGGTCCACAGGCGAGCTGCCGTCCCTTACATGATAACCGACAAAATCAGAAGGGAACGCTGCTTCCTTGCCCTTCCGAGATGGTTTTTCAGATCTAGCCTTCTTCTCTTCTTCCTTCTGTGCCTTCCTAGCTTCTTTCTCAGCTGCCTTTTCTGCAGCTTTCTTGGCTCTCTCGGCTTTGTCTTCTCGTGTGAAAATGCTCTTGAACTGAGGCGCTGCAGGGTTTAGTTGCTTTGGCGGCGTAGGAGGTACCGGTCCTGCAGGCGGAAGGAATGACGATGCTGAAGACTGCGGCCGAGTTCCGATGGGCGCCTGAGTAGGAGACCGAGTTGTTGATGGGAAGTCTGGACCATCACCATGGAGTAGATTTTCGTTTAGTAAGCTGGCAGTAGAGCCATGCTGAACGGAAGGTCTACGCGAGGGTAATCGTGACCAAGACGACGTATTAGTCGTGTTGATGTTCCAGTCTACAGCAAGTGGGCTGCTTCGAGAGTTGAAGGAGTCGATGTTCCACCCAAAGCGGGTCTGACTTTCAGCGGATGGTCTTGGTAGGACATTGGAGTCCCCAGAGTTCATCGATCCCTGACGTGGAGATGACGGCCTCTCGTGTCCTAGAGAAGATGCTAGCCAAGGATCAGCCTTCGTACCAAACATGTTGAATCCCCGCTTTCGCGTGGCAACATGGCTGGGACTGCTGGCTGGCTCAACAGGGTGTGTTTTCGCAGGCATGAAAGCGTTGTACCAGGCGCCCCCGGAATGGCTGCCGCGCCGTCGTGATGAGCCGTTAGGATCCTGATCTCCGTGTTCTGTCCGCGGCAGAGATTGGCTTTGGGACGCCTTCAATGTACCTAGAGCCGGGCCCTGGTCAGAGAAGGTCTTGCCACGTTGTCTATGCAGCCCGAACAAGCCACCGAATCGGGTCGTCTGGGGATTTTTGAATGAGCTAGAAGTCGATTGGATTGAGCGCCGATCGCTGTCAAGACCATTGTCGTTTGACGGGTAGTAGCCAAGCTGGCCAACACTGTCTCGCGGGCTTCCCAAAACACTGGGAGAGCGGCTTTGCACCGACACGGGCGAGCTTGGGTTCTGGATCTGCTCCAATGTGCTTGGGGCTCCAAGTCCTGGTAGAATGTGGCGTAAATGTGGAGACGGGTCTAACGGCGGTCCTGGATCATCGTCATCCTCGGCATCTGTCCAACCAGCTTCGTCGCCAAACAGCCCAGAAGGTAGTAAAGCGCCTGCTGTAGGACTCATTGGCCCTCCTCCCGTCAGACTCTCAAGGTCCGCGTTAGAAAAGGACATCTTGTGTCCGCTTGGAGGTGGCAAGGCCATTCCGTTAGCAGGATTGAAGTAGGGGGTCACAGAGGGGAATTGTGGTGACGTGGTCGTGAGGTTGGTGTTGAAGGGTGCCGTTGAGGAATGGACGAAACCACCGGGAGCGGCGGAGATGAACGGCTCGCGCATACTGAGGGGTCGGGAGCGCGGGCTCGTTCTTCTCCCAGGCACAAATTCCTGCGCCATCCCGGACATGAGCTGCGGCTGGCTCATGCGGCGTTGTTGCAGAAATTGGAGCTGTAGTGAAGTCTCCTGGTTGACACGTTCGGCTTCTGCAAAAACAGTCCAGGCTTCCGCATATCGTTTCTGCATGATGTTGAAGGTCTCGGCCCAGCGTCTCTCCTCATCGGCATCGGCGTTATCGGTCTGGTCCTGGGAGTCACCGCCTTCATCACTTTCCTCTAGCATCTTGCGCTCCTCTTCTAGAGACTTGATCTGGGTTCCTTTCTCGCGAATCACCTCCTCAAGACTTTTGTTCATCTGGATCTCTTCGGCGTATTTGTCCTTTAGCTCCTTGATGCGCGTTTCGGACGAGCTTCCGTATTCACTCTGTTCCTGTTGTAAGCGCTCCGCAGTTGCCCGCAACTCGCCCGCCTCTTGTGCCCACCGTGCGACGTCATCCTTCACTTTTTTTCTCTCTGCTTGTTTCTGACGGAGCAGCCTCTCCTGCTGTGTCTTCCGGGTCTGCGCGGAGGCGTTGGTGCGTTCCAGGGTTGCGACCTCCTTCCTAAGATCACGGCTGGCGTCTTCTTTCTCTTTCAAAGCTGCCTTCTTCTCGTCCCGTTTTTCTACCAGGATCACCTTTTGTGTGTGGAACTCCTCGTCTTCGTCTTGAATTTGCCTGTCCATGTCCTCAAGTTCGCGTCGGAGGCTGTCCAACTTTTCTGTCAACTGCTTTATGGTCTCCATGGAGTCTACCGCCTCTTGGGCCGAGCGGGCCTGCTCCACCGTCTGTGACGCGGGAGAGTTTCGCCTTCCTGGTTCCGAGCGGCGTGCGCGTGAGATGCTATTGCTGTGTTCACGGGCCATGGCCGCTGGTGCAGCAGTGGGCGGGGCAATGGCGTCAACGAGGTTCTTGTTCGGTCGAATGATTGGCGTCGGGTTGAAGTCATCGTCCTGGCCCCCTTCTCGGACTTCTTTTTGCGGCGCAGTGCCGTAGAATTGCTCCGACTCGGCAGGGAGTGTTCGCATGCGGATGGGGACGCTCGGGGCCTGGAAGTTGGCGGTATTCAGGGTGACGATGCGGATCACATAGTGGTGGTCCGGCTGCAGGTTTTCGATAGTGACGGAGGTTTCTTGGGGCGCTACATCGCCGACTGCAGCGCGTGAGTAATGCTCGTCAACTTCAGACGTTCAGCCTTTGACCTACTATCAATGCCGTTGATGCGTATGACATATTTAACCACTGATGCTCGCTGGTCGGGGGGTTTCCAGTGCAGCAGCACGCCGTCTGCCTTGATTCCAGCGAGTGACACCAGCGGCGCGACAGGGACTTCGAGGCCAAGGAGATTGACGAGCTCTTCGACGGGCTTAGACAGCACCCGGTAGGCGCGGAAAGCCACCCTACAGGCAGGTTAGGTGATGGCGACATGCAATCTTGGGCAGGAGGGCGCACCAGAACAGGGCCAGCAGCACAAAGGCCGTCTTCATCCAGCCGGAGGACAGGAAGACGAGGGCCTCCATGTTGTAGCGAGCGACATGGGGCGGCCAGTAGAGCGAGTGGGTGGCATCGGGGAACATGGCGGCGTGAAGACGTCGCTGCCTGGGCAGTCGTCGTCGTCGTTGTCGTCGTCGTCGTCGGCGACGGTGGTGGTCGTGTGAGGCGAGCGCGCTTGCCAGGCAAAGGCACTGTGGAACTGCAAGTGGACCTGGATGCACGAGAAAGACCGGGGCGTAGTGGCTTGGCAACGCCGCATTGCTCGGTCCGCTTCCGCCGCATGTCCATGGCCGAGCATGGGAAGTGCTGCGGTCTAGCGATCAGATGGAAGCTCCCAACGCTGGAGTCAGGCCAAGGGGGCAATTGGGCGCTATGGGCTGCGATGGGCCAGAGGAATGCGGGTGGCAGCGTGGGCAGCAGGAGATAGTCGGGAGCAAGACAGGCTGCTTCCCCCCTCCCCCCACGGTTGAGCTTGCTGCATCTCAACATGCACCCAATGCTCCAGACTTGGGACGGTCCTTGTCCACGTGCAATACACTGTCTGCCCACACGCCGCAACTGCAGACTTGCCTCTCCAGCCGTCTCATGTCCTTTTTGGACGCCCATCCCGCTTTGCTCCGGCTGAAAAATCGGCATGTGAATCCCATGACCCCAAGCGTGCCCGTGGCTTGGTCCGCGCGCTCGGTCATCACGTCCATATCGTAGATCACCACCGAGGCACCATTTTCTTCACAAGCAACACTCTTCCTCCCCTCCCGTATTCGCCCGCCTCCTCGCCTCTTGCCTACCGCCGCATCGCACGATCCCTCCCAGTCGCATACGCACGCAAAGCACCCCTCCCAGCGACGCTGCATTCCAAGCTCCGGCCATCGACCGATCGAAATAGCTTTGCGCCGCTTCCTCCAGCCCTACACCCAGCGCAACACTGCCCTCTCTGTGCAGAGACGAAATTGTAAACCAGCTTCAGGACCATCCAGAACCTCACGCGAGCTCTCCACACCTGTTCCCGGCTGGTTCCGACCGCTCTGCTCCGACCACCCTCGGTGCGTGAGAGCCTCCGGGCTGGGTAGACGGGGCCATGAACTACGTGCGCTCCCTGACGGGCACCGTGTCCAAGGGCTGGAACTCTATCAATCCGGCCACCCTCAGCGGTGCAATCGACGTCATTGTTGTCGAGCTGGAAGATGGCACCCTGGCCTGCTCACCCTTCCATGTCCGTTTCGGCAAATACCAAATTCTACGACCGTCGGACAAGAAAGTGCAATTCACCGTCAACGACCAAAAGCAGGACTATGCAATGAAGCTCGGGGACGGCGGGGAGGCCTTTTTCGTCTTTGAGACCTCTTCTGCCATCCCTGCTGGGATGCAGACCTCACCCCTCGCCTCCCCCGCATCGAGCCCCGAGCAAAAACCCCTGGAGCTTCCCAATGCCGCGCTACCTGAAGTAGAGCCTCTTGAACTCGACGGCACCAGCATCGTGCGGCGAGCGACGCTGTCCACAGCAGCACGACGGCCCGACTTGCTCGGGGACAGGCCCAAGTCTGGGGACTGGTCGGGCTATCATGGAGGACGCTCCATGAGTGAAGATGTGCTGCCTTCTACGAAGGCTCACTTTGCGGACGAATTTGAGCATGAGCACGGCCCACTCCAGATCAGCAGAGACGAGGCCACTGCCTGGAATCTCCCAACCCGCTCTACAAGCCCACCTCCGGTGTCGCCTAGCGAAGCCATGGCCCGCGCCATCAACCTTTCGAAGAAGCTCTTCACCTCGAACATTCCGAACAAGGTCACAGAAAGCGGAGATTTGATGCTGGACATGACTGGGTACAAAAGCACCGACGACGAGGCCTTGCGCGCAGAGGTGGTCGCGAGGAAAGTGCTGTCGGACGAGATCGCGGGCAACTATGACATTGGAGCGTTGATTGGCGTGGATGAGAAGGGCAATCTGTGGATATACAGCAGTGAAGAGGCAAAGGCAGCTGCTGCCCAGAAATCTGACCTTGCTATGCTGAACGAGGACGCTCTCCGTTCATCTGATGCGGTCTCCGACCCTGGGTACCATAGCGACGACGCCCAAAGCGAGTCTTCCGCCGAGTTTCCGCCCCACCAACGCAGAGATTCTGACAGCGCCATTGGAGTCACCACCCCACCGCAAATGCCAGATGCAACAGGTCGAGAAGTGCGTGCCTATGCCAAAACACTACGCCTTACGAGCGATCAGCTGGATGCGCTAGATTTGAAACCGGGCTCCAACTCAATGAGCTTCACCGTCAATCGTTCCACGTGCACCGCCAACATGTGGTACTGGAAGCACGACGTTCCAATCCTCATTTCAGACATCGATGGCACGATCACCAAATCCGACGCATTGGGTCATGTGTTGTATAAGATTGGCAGGGACTGGACACACCAGGGAGTCGCCAAGCTCTACACAGACATTGTGAATAACGGCTACAACATTTTCTACCTTACGAGTCGGTCCATTGGTCAAGCGGATACGACGCGAGCATACCTCAACGGTGTGGTGCAGGAAGGATATCGACTACCGAAGGGCCCAGTCATCATGAGTCCCGATCGAACGATTGCGGCGCTACGGCGCGAGATCTACCTACGCAAACCTGAAGTCTTCAAGATGGCCTGTTTGAGGGATATCATGAATTTGTTCGGCAAGCCACCCGGGCAGACGCCGTTCTATGCCGGGTTCGGGAACCGATTCACAGATGCGCTCAGCTACCGCTCAGTAAACATTCCATCGACCAGGATCTTCACCATCAACTCCAATGCCGAGGTCAGCCTCGATGTGCTGTCCCTCAACAGCTACAAAACGGGGTACGCGAGCATGCGCGAAATCGTCGACCACTTTTTTCCTCCTGTTGGGCTATTAGTTCCTCCTGGTGGCGAAGCATACACAGACTTCAACTACTGGCGTGAGAAACCAATGGACATTGCGGACTTCACGGACAGCGAAGACGATGACGATGAAACCGAGGCGGCGAGTGTCAGGAGTGAGGATGAGGGGTCGGAAGTCGGCGAGGATCTAGAGGCGAGCTATATGACACAAGACTCGATCGAGGACACCGGCGCGCTAGAAGACTCGATCCTGGAGAGTATCGAAGGCGATGGGCGGCAGGAAGACGAATATGAAGACGAGGGCGAGGAGGAGGATGATGAAGATGAGGAAGATGCAGAAGAAGAAGATGATGATGACGATGATGAAGAAGAAGATACGGACGATGAAGAGGAGCCCCTCATCCAAGCCCATACACCGAATCACGAGCTGGACGGCTTGACGGATAGGCTGAATGCGTTGAAGTTGAAGCAGGGGACGCCTACACCACAGGCTAGTCCGAAGCGGTAGTATTAGAAGGGAAGGTGATATAGGGATCAGCATTTGCATGGGTTGGCGTACTATGTTGAGCTTGGATGAGTAGAAAGCGAAGCATGGCGTTTGACAGTTTTTGGGGCATGGCATTTGTCGGCGTTGACATCCTGTACATATAGCTCGGAATCTATTTGAAATTCCATTTTTGCACCGATCAGATCTGCCAGCGGGCGCAGGGAGGTCCAAGCCGAACTATTACGCACATGAACAGTTTTCCTTTTCCTGGCGTTCCCGCTATGCACCCGTCGAACATTGCCGATCGATTGTTGTTGCAAGCGCTCCCCGAGGCTTTCCATTCGTACGGCGTTTGCTCGTTTGGGAGATCTAAGTTTAGATATCGAGGTTTTTGAGTTTTTGAAGGTTTAACGCATGAGTATTTATGGCTTGCGGGTGCGAGGGATGTGGCGGGAGAGACGGTTTGTTTGATGCGTGTGTGGGGCGAAGGTGTTCATGCTGTGGGAGCGGTTGGAGTGGGACGAGCTGGGTGTAAATTTGGAGTTTGCAGAGTCATGGCCGGACGGCGCAATGCATTGCATGGAGGAGCTTGCACGGGAGGGCGGCAGCGGGACAAAGGCCTAACAAGGAAGCCAACATGTCGACGAGCAGTTCACATGCTCTCCGTCGACGTGCCTGCATGAAGGAAAACTCGGGCGTGGTAGTGGAGCGACGTCTAGTTCCTCATCACAGGCGCCATGGCACGCCAAATCGGGCCGCGCGAAAAGCGCCCACGACAGCCGCGCCGCAACTCGTCGTAACCGCACCCTTCAGCGGGCGTGTCCTATGCCTCTCTCGGCGAATGCGCGGGCGTGCTCCTCTTGTATATTTAGGTAGGGGTGCATGACATGCGTCTTCCTGAAACTCTGGTCGACCCTGCGTGCATAGAGGCGCAAATCCCCGGCCGCCCAACCCACTCACACTCGACGCTGCACCCCCATCGCAGTCACCGACGCGACCTTTCAGCCTCCTACGGATTTCTCACTCTCCGACTCTTTAGTCTTCGCCCCCCGACGGCGGCTCTGTTTCATTTTTGGTCAACTTGAGCGCTTTGCTATGCTGTGCGACGACCAGAGGCCTGCGACATGGCCAATTCAAAGTGAGTACAAGCTTTGCGGCAAGCGTCTCGAGGAGCTTGTCGCGTACGAGGGGAGCTTCGAGCTGGAGCTTCAGCCGAGCTGGAGCTCTGGTCACCCGAGACAGGCATGGGCTGACGAGCGACTAGGTATGGATATGTGCGCTCGTTCGAGCAGCCGGACGGACTGCTGCCCAACACGTTCATCGTGGTGCGCATCGATGGCAGAGGCTTCACCAAGTACGCATTCCAAAACTTTCCGTCCCTCCATGGTAGCTCTCAACTCGCACCATTTCGGGACATCTGGAGTCAAGTTGGGGGCCGCTGCAGCTACCCTGCTCGCCAGCGTGCGGCCGCATGATCGGACAAAAGATCATGCCCAAAGCCGAGTTTCGAGAAGCGACGTCTGCAATCTACTCGTTACTGACAGGGAACCAAAAACAGACTGACGACCAAATACGAATTCGTCAAGCCCAATGATCGGCGCGCGCTGGATCTCATGAACGCAGCCGCCGAGGCTGTCATGAAAGACCTGCCGGATCTTGTATTAGCCTACGGGCAGAGCGATGAGTTCAGGTGCGTTATCAGCGGCATGATTTGACATCAGCTTGTTTGAAAGATATTGGGGATCGGCGGCCGGGGCAGCGGAGAGCTGAGTTGGAAACCTGGGGATTTGTGTTTCGAGGGAACCCTCAGCTGACGTGTTACACAGTTTTGTGTTCCACAAGGATAGCATGCTGTTTGAGAGACGGGCCAGGTGCGTTTAGAACCTTTTTGCCCGCTCGCCCCCAGATGGCTTGCCTGATCTGGGAGTGCGGTATGCTGTGCGACGGTGGTTTGGCTAATACATATACAGCAAGTTGACCACAACGGTCGTCTCCACTTTCACGGCGAACTACGTGCTTGGCTGGGCAAAGTTCTTTCCGGATGCTCCGCTGACTACGCCTCTGCCCTCTTTTGACGGCCGAGCGGTTTGTTATCCGAGCGATACCAACTTGAGGGATTATCTGAGCTGGCGGCAAGTTGACTGTAAGTCGCCCATGTTTCTCCATGTTTCTCGTTGCATCAGCATTCACGTCTCTTGTCAGCACTACTGCTTCAGAACATGACTGCCGAGACTGGGATGGGTCGAATGCCGTTGCTGACTTTCCAGGCCATATCAACAATCTCTATAATACCAGCTTCTGGGCCCTCGTACAGAAAGGTGGTATGGAACATCGAGCAGCTGAACAGGAACTCTCGGGAACAGTGTCGGCAGATAAGAACGAGATTCTCTTCTCACGCTTCGGTATCAACTACAACAACGAGCCAGACATCTTCAAGAAAGGCAGTGTGTTGTACCGAGATGTAAGTTCTGCTTTCCCCTGCTCTCCATTCCATGCTGAGCATTGTAGTTTTCTCCAACACCAGTTCAACCATCTCCGGCTATCACCAAGACAAGACAGTCTTCCACACCACCACTGTCTCAGCCCAAGCCTAAACGGATAGCAAGGCCCATGTCTCAGCCACTAGAGCGTTCCACCTTCACCGACCTTCTCCGAGACTCACCTACCAACAACACCTCATCATCTTCCACCCCGCGAGGCCCAACATTCCTGTCAACATCGACAACCCCATCACCGCCACCATCCCCTCCGTCCATGTCCATACCTACTGTTGCGAATCCATTGCCGGATAGTCCCACCACATTCTACCCGCAGACCTTCACCCCCGTTTCCCCACCAGCTCAAAACGGTAACATCATGCGCCAACCCCTCCCCCAACTCACACCCCTCCCCCTCCCACCTCCAACGCTGAAACCCAGCACGCGTCCCCCTCCTTCACTTACCCCGCCAAACCCAACGACATACACCTCCCCACTGCCCTCACCTACCTTGACCCGGGATGGCCCCGGTACCATCCCTGAACGAACAACCTCTACACCAACCTCCAAACGCCCTCCAAGGGCACCCTCCCACTCCGCCCACGCCTCCCTCTCCACCCCGCGCCCCCAAACTGCCTCAGCACCCACCGCAAAGCCATCTCCAAAACGCAGTCCAAGCATGTCAGCCCTCGACTTCGGACCCCCGCAAATCCCGCTCCGCATCTCCTCCATCCCCGCCGACGCACCGCCGCGGAAACTCTCCCTCCCAAGCCAAAAATCTTACTCCATGCTCCGAGCCGAGGAGAAGGAAAACACTCACCCGAACGCAACCGCAAACTTCACCAACAACACACTCCCAACAGTACTGGGGGGTCACCGCAAAACCACCCCACCCCACCTCAAAACAATGAAAGAGCTTCCCTCCCCGCCCCCCGATGACTTCGCAACCCGCACCGCTGTCATGGGTTCCGAGCCACCTAAGTGGAGTACCTCGCCTACACCTACTCGCCACTCAGACATTGACCGCTTCATCATAAACCCAGTTGTCCCAAAATCTCCATCCCCACCGATTCCGCCAAGGAACAGGCCGAGGGGCTGCTCGCACTCGCGGTTGAACAGTGCGCCGCCGACGACTACGGCATTCACGGCATTGGGGTCGCATCCGTTGAGGACGGAGGCGAATACGGTCGCGAACATGTATGGCGCAGCGAATGGAAACGGAAACAAGGCAGTGTATGATGAGGAGAGGGCCAAGAGGGAGAGGGAAGATCGAATCCGCTTCGCGCATTTCGACTGGTCCCCTACCATCGTCTCCCCTTCCACCTCGCCTACCTCCCACCCTCCAGACTCCAACCCAGACCCCTCCCCCACCATCACAACTCCAAACGCCATCCCCATGCCCCCACCCTTCACCCGCTCAAGATCATCCCCCTCAATGCAACCCCCTCTCGAACCCCAGCCTCCCCCACCCCCTCCAAAGCCCACCACCATCACCAATCCCGCCTCCCACCACCAACCCCGCAAAGACCGCCACAACGCCAATTCCAAAGGCACTACGAACCGCAAACCGCAAACGAAGACGAACCCTGGCCTCGACGAAGACGGCAGCTGGGCCGCTAACACGCACGATGGGCGTCCCGTGGTGAAGAGCAGAACCCAGCGCGAGAAGGAGAAGAAGAAGAAGGTCAAGGCGAAGATTGTGGTCGAGCATGTGGATCTTATCAAGGATGGGTTTTGGGAGAGGAGGCCGTGGATTCTGAGTGGACGGGTTTCGTAGGCGTGGTATGGTGCCGAAGGATCGAAGACGAGCTTCCTGTAGTTATGTTTTTGCAGGTTGCTCGGAAGGGGAATGTGGGATTGGCTCGCTTCGGCGGCGTTTGTCATTTACTTGGTGTGTTTGTGTAGCTTTGAATACCCTTGCATCTCTTCTTTCTCTTGGGAGTCCTACAGAGGAGTTGGTTGATGATACCCTGATTCGTGTTCGTCACATGTGGTTCTGTTCGTGGTGCGTATATGTATTGCTATGCAGAGGGAAAGACATCAAAATTGTCGCGTACTCTGTCCTTTGCGTAGGACTACTACCCAGATAGTCATGCAACGAACGCAGCCCCCAATGACAAAAGCGACGCACCAGGATATGCGAGTCTCGCTTTCCCAACATCCAAACACTCCACAGCACACTTTGTAAGGACCCAAAATTTCCTCGGTACAGGCTCCCACTACCAATCACCAAGGCCGTCACTGAAGCCATTCACCCCTCTTCCCCTCCTTCTCTCGGATCAAGAAATTCAACTTCCTCACCTCCGTCCACCGACTCAAAGCCCCCAGCTCAAGCACACTCATCCGCCTCATCTTCCCACTCGGATTTCCCAACACAACTGCCTTCCAATCGCTGCCCCTCCCGCGCTGCTCCAGCTCTCTGAACTCACTCCAAGCAGCCGTATCGCGGCGCGTGCCAAACGTATGGTTCGGAATGACTTGGACAGATTTGAAGCGCGTCAATGCGAGCGTGAGAAGGATGGTTAGAAAAAGGAGTATGCCTGCTGTTACGCCAGTAGAGGTTTGCGCACCGAGATGTCGTGTCATCATGCCGCCGACAAGTGTGGCGATGGCGGCGCCGATGAAGGAGAGGGCCTGGGCAGCGAAAATGCCGGCGCTGACGCGTGGAAAGGAGGAATAGTTTGTGCGGCGGCGACGGTCTTGGACGGCCATGGATTGGAGGCGGTGACGCGTGTTTACACCCGGTTGTAGATCACATGTATCGAACGTCTCCATGATGAGGCCGTGGCACTCGGCCATGGCGAGGTTGGAGAGAAAACCCACCGCGCCCGCGAACACGATGGGTACCATGTAAGGTTTTGGCTTGCCGGCAGAAGAAACGGTGTATGCAAGGCCCATCAGCGGGAGCGTGAGAGTGAAGACAACGCGGCGTACAAGGTGCGAAGACCACGAGACTTGCTTCTCGAACGTCATGCTGTCGGTCCTGAAGCCCTTTTTGCGCTCGCGCGAGAAGATGCCTGCTTTGGTGAGAGGGATGGCCAGAAGAGCGCCGACGGCAATCGACAGGACACCGAGACCGACGTACTCTGGCTTCCATTTGTAGTCGCGAGAAAGCAAGGCACCGAGAAGCACAATGACGAGGACGATCTGAGCGTAGATCCAGCCCAGGTAGACCGCCAGAACGAGGAAGCCGGGTTGGCAAAGCATCATAGTGGAGAGCTTCATGCCAGCCCACACCTCTTCGAACCAGTACTTTGGGCCCTCAGTCGAGATGTGCAGTTTAATCTCACCCCGGGCAACACGTCGAGTAATATAGTTTTCGTCGCGGTCGTAGACTTCAGTGACGGACCGACGGTAGGCGGAGCGGCGTGTTTCGGGCGCGATGACGTTGAGGACAAGAGCCAAAGCTAGAATCATAATGCAGATGTAGAAGCCCCAGTCCGGCGTGAGAGATTTGATGATTCCAGCGCCGATTTGGAAGCCAACGGCAAGCGACCCGATGGAGCACCAAGACCAGATCCCCAGCCACATCCCCATACCCCCTCCGTGTTTGCGTACATCGGTTGGATCTATGAACTCTTGATGCGGGTGCTTACTTTGCAGCGACGCACCAAAAAGATCGAAGAGTATGCTGATGAAATTCACGTTCGCGAAGCCGAGAACGAGACCGGAGAAGGCGCGGGAGACGAGGAGGCCTGTTCGAAAACTAGCGTTCCTGGGTGATCGTCTCGCGCTTACGACGAGAGCTTGGGGGAACTGAAGTGGCATGGCAAGTGCGAGGGCCGCGAGGATGTAGGGTTTGCGACCGTGAAGGAGAGGAAGGGGCCAGGAAATGAAGGTAGATATTGCGAGGCCGGCGTAGAGTCTGTCCTTACATCAGTCAAGGCTGGGTGAGACTCAAAAGACTGACTCACGCAACGTTGCCGAGAATCACACGATGGTGCTCATCGGCCAGTACATACTGGATGCGAGGGACCTCTCCAGCCTATCTTTTGTTAAACAATATAATCGCTAATACGGCTCGAGACACTTGCATAGATGCCCACAATGATACCCAACAAAGCGGTATTGATACAAGCGATCGCTGCAGTTAAACGCTTTTTGCCGGTCCTCCAATTTCTAGCAATGGGTTGCTTCCGGTGATGTCGTCGGAGACTGAACGTATGGTGGTGAGCTTGATCACGGACATGAAGCTCTGTACCGTATCTTCTGACGCCGTCCGGCCTGCCTGCAGCGTGTAGATCCTCTTCGTCGAACGAATCATCGAGACTACCGAAACCGGATGTGTGGTGTCGTGTACATGACCGTATTTGTGAGGATCTCGAGCGTTCGGTATCGCTATGCCAACTTCGGCGATGGCGGCGGCGTCTGGCACCTAGTTCCGATCCACCGACTCGACGACGGCGAGAGCGACCGCGTGAGTGTTTCCGCGCTGGGCGAAGGACGAAGTCAACGTGGTCTCGTGGCGCGGTTTGAACCGGATCTGGAGGAAGGAGACGAGCATCGCTCCGAGAGCTTAAGCGAGATCGTTCCCGGGAGCTTGATCTGCCCGAGGTCGATGAAGAGAGGAGAGGTCTATTTCGTGCTTTGTGTTCGGTGTTCTGATAGACCCAGTCAATTGCATCCGACCCTCTGTGCACGGTATCACGTACTCGAGATGTAGGAGACATTTCGGTGTCTCCCAGGATGTTTCTTTGCACGGGAGCAACGAACGATGGACTACCTGCACCATCAGATGATTCCGAAGAGAAGTCTGTAACTTCTTCGGATGACGCTTCAAGGGGAGAGGATGTTTCCATTAGATTTGGCGCTGGGTCATGTGAGGCTTGTTGAACAGCAGCCCTTGCGTGCTCAATGATATCATGTATTTCCTCCATTTGCCGCGGATCAGCGGTGTCTTCTGCAGTATTCGCAGCTTCATGAACGAGATCTTCCAGCCCTTCGATGGCATTACTGAGTCTTCTTGTACTCACGCGTTCGAAAGTTGTAGGTCTTGGGACCGGCTGTGTGGGTGACATCTGCACTGTCTTTATGATTCTTGGTGGAGACGCCATGTAGGCGTTGCGTTGGACGGGGCGAATCACGGAGTCCGGTGTCTCAACTCGTTCAAGGTGATCTGGGACGGGAGCTAAGCTCTCTGCTCTGGGTCGCTCATCTTCAAACGGATCTTCTGGCACCTCAGCGGACGCTATGGAAAGCCTCTTCTGTGGTTCATGGGCCACTGCGGATGGACGACGCAAGACAACATCTCGCAAAGGCGGCGGCGCGGACCGAACTGTTGACGCGCGAAAAATGGTGGATGCGCGAGCTCTCGTTACAGGGTTGCCGGCACCGGCAGAGGACACACGGCGCTCGACTGTGGTGGTGTTGGACTGTCGGCGCGGCGACGGGGAATCTACTACTCGAGTGGTTGGTTCGGCGTCCATCGATGAGGGCGTAGCATGTCTCGAGAGAGGTGAGACTGAGGCCGTGGACCGAATACTCGGCGAACCTTTGGGATTCGGAGAAGCGGCGACCCTAGATGCTACGCTAGCCTTACGGGCTGGTGGGGAAGTCGTTGCGGTTGGCGAAGACGCCAATGAAGACTTGCCATCTAACCAAGGAAGTCTGTTGATCGTCGTCCGAGGCAGAAGTTTCTTGCGCGGCGCATCTTTGGTATATTTTGCGGCGTCGGGCGCATTGCTCCCAGCTCCCACGCTGCTCTCCCAAGGCCGGGGCATCGAACCTGGTATCGACAATGTGCGAATGGTATGGCTCCTGACGTTGAGTTCCCAGGCCGGGTATGACGGCGGGCGTAGTAGACCCAAGATGGTATCGGTAGCTTTGCGAGTACGATGGGTATTGGAATGTGAATGTGCGCGACGGTGACGATGTGAACGGAGTAAAGACGAGAGATGGGATATGATGAGAGACGACCAACTTCGGAGGTAACGTGTTTTAGGAACAGCTGAATGAAAGAGAGGCGCTCGAGAAGAAGCTGGCCGTTGGAGGAGTCAAGTGAGGTTGGGTAGTATTTGAGGTACGAACGGAGTAAGTAATGCTGCGCTAGATAGAAAGCGAGGCTGGCTGGCACGACGTGTTGTTGTGTTTCGCACCGAGGCGCTTCGCTCTTTCCTTCCCTGTTGCCCTCGGACCGCACCTGCATCTTCAGTCTACGCGTCCGAAACACAACTCGATACCCGTGAGTGTGCGCTCTTCGTTCCATCCCCCATTGGTCGGTCTTGAGTCGGCAAGGCGTCATCCTCGAGACCTTCGGGAAGTAATCTATAGCCGCGACCTGATGCTAGATATTATGGAGGCAACCTTGGAAGGATGGATGGCTTGGAGCACAGTCTCGGTCATTGCCAACACCTTCTCCTCTTCCAGCCTCTTCGCCACCAGCCTTGGAACTGATTAGTCGCTAGATCGCACGCATACAGGACCAAAGTGAACTTACTGGAGACTGACGGGCATACCGTGCACCAAATCAGCATCATCTATTCAAGGTCAACAGAAATCCTCCATTCGGCAAACAAGTTCCTCTTACATTCGTCATGTACATCTTTGCAATACGAGCTCAGAGGTGAATGATTGGCGATTGGTCGGTCACGTTGACTATCGGCAGTCACGCCGCAAGGGAAAGAGACGGCTGCATAGTCGACCACGTTGAAGACGCCGGTGTATCCGACATACTTGAAGCCACCATGCTGGACGCTCGAGTAGGGGGTTGTTGGCGCTGGGCCCGTTAGCTCCGATGTGTGCCACTGGCTGGCTCGACTCACCTAGGATGGCGTCCAACCCCTCCTGTGCCGCCCACTGGTCGAGGTACTGCCTTTGCAACTCGGAACGATCCGTTTGTAACTGCCACATCGCATGAACTCCAAGCTCAGTAGCTTCTTTATACTGAACCATCTCGGGTCGGAACGGCTCATCGGTCGGCGCGAGCAGTGTTTCGACGCTCTTTCCCCCGTCCGCAACAAACATCCTGCCCTTCACGGTTGTCAGATACGATCGGCAACTCAACGGCAACACCTTACCAGAAAATCCAAAAGTTGGGGATGCAGTACTGGATCCCACTCGATGATCTCGTGACCGGCCTTTTTGAGCTTCTCGACCGTCTCTTTCAAAGCCCTTGTCACCGGTGGTGTCGGAACGACCATGCCATCGTTCCAGAGCACGGCGATTTTTAGCTTCTTCTTACGCTCCAAAGATCGCCAGGGGATAGGAAGGACTTTCGGGTCTACTTGCCACGGCTCCGAGTCTACCACCGTCTTTGCAAATAGCGAGATATCCTCGAGCGTTTTCGCCATGGGACCGTTGACACTCATGACAGCTTCTTGGCCCGCCAAACCAGAGCGACATCGCTGGGTTGTGAATCTCCCGAACGACGGTCTCAGTGTGAAGATGCCGGTGCAAGCAGCAGGTATTCTAAGGCTGCCCCCAATGTCCGTTCCCACGCCCAGGGGACTCCCACCAAAGGCGATCAATGCTGACTCACCCCCGGAAGATCCACCAGAGGTTAAGCTCCGGTTCAAAGGGTTGACGGTGCGACCAAAGACGTTGTTCACCGACTCTGCAATCATCATCGCAGTTGGCACATTCGTCTTGCAATACCGGACAGCGCCAAGCTTCTCCAGCAGCTCCACCAGCGTCGCATTATATGCCGCGGGTTGATCCACCCAGGATGTGAAGCCAACCGTGCTGTCCTTTCCAACAATGTTGAAGTTGTCCTTGAGCGAAATCGGAAGGCCGTGAAGAGGGCCGACAAGTTTGCCGGTCTTGCGCAGGTGTTCGTCAAGCGATTGTGCGATCTTGATGGCTTCGAGGGGAAAAAAGTCTGTAAGACAGTTCGTCTGGGACGACTGTCAGCACCGTACTGCATAACGTAACATGGAACAATAGCCTACCAATTGTTGCGCCGCTGCTGCGCGCTTGCAAAATGCTCTCGTCACCTCTTCTGAACTCCATGATCTCGACGCGATCTTCTGCAGGATGTGCGTTACGGTGCTATCCGTAATATCCAACTCTTTCTCAGAAAACCAGCCTGATTCCTTCGGGAACGTCGTCACGTCGAGCTGGTCGGATGGTGGCACAAGGAGGCTAGGGATGCGGTACTCGCTCGTGATTTGTTCCGCGAGCGCAGCCCTCTTCCGGGCCGCGATCTGTTCCCATTGTTCCGGCATCGTCTAATTTTCAATGTCTATATGTCGAGAGCGACTGTTACTGATATATCAACAAGAGACAACGCGATGCAGAATCGACCATGGCAACTTGCAGCCATCGTCATTGAGCACGGCACTTTTCCGCGACCGAACCCCGCTGCTGAGTTGGAGATAACCGCGGCCCACCAAGATTGTCGATCCTCTAACCCCGCAGGGCACCACCGCGTCTGCAGCGCGTCGCGAACTTTGCCTCCGAGCCAAAAACGGGCCGATAGCATGATGCGCGAACAAGGTATGAATCACGTACAGTCATATTGCTACGATTAGGTTCCATGCGAAGTCATGCTGCCAGACAGCTACAACGTTTGGCACAGTTACTACCTCAACAACGGCGTCGAACTTTCTGTTGATAGGAGCGACATGCTCCGCTTCGAGAAACTGCTATTGTTAGCTGAGTCAAGAGGCAAGGCCGGTAGCTTACGCGGATGTAATATTCAGGCATGGAACGAATCGAAACTATCTCTATGGCTCTTGGTGTTCCCTCTGAGCCGAACCTGATCTCTTCCAGTGCTGGTCCCGGCGCGTCTGATAAGCGAAATCCTGGTATTCCTGGGCGGTTTGGCATCCACATATATACACCTCTCATTTTGGTGACATCAATTATAGTAGGGCGAACATACAGTGGTTCACGTGGTTGGAGTGACCAGTTGCATGTTGCGAGTCCAGATCGCAGAATAGCCCGCGTTCGACGGTGCTTGCATTGTTGAGGAATATCGACGGCGCAAAGCTTTAATCCCTGGTAGGCATTAGTGTTCTACGTAAAGTAACTAAGCAGTTTTTGCGTCACTTACATCGAAACTCACAATAACGGAATCATAGCGTTCAGCGTTGCTCTGGTCCTGGAAAAACTCGACTTGTCCGTGAATTCTGTCAATCCCTATCCACTTTGGCCTTCCTGCTTCCAGATCGAAGGCAATATGCGTGATTCCGAATTCGTTGACCCGTACAGCGATATAAGGTTTACGAGTGTGGTTGTGTTGAAACGCAATCCGCTCCACTCGTCCGTGGTCTATACTCTTCTGCCTGGCGGCTGAGTAGAGATCTTGTAGATACCATTGGCCAGCAACCTGCACGAATTGCGCTTCCATATTTGAACTTAAATCGATTTTTTGCGAGTGTTGTTTCGTCTTCCGGCTCTCGTGTTGAAGTACCTCGGAAGCCCGCTCGAGCCGGCTGGCGATTGGATCGCAACGAAGGCGGCGAAGACAGCTGGATCGACTTCCTCCGCTCAAGATATAGAGTGTAAGAGCTAGCTCGAGAGGTATGTAATCAAGGATCAAATCTATCAGCTCGAGCGGTAGCCGCGTCCGCGTCACGATCTTCATGACCCTTAAACGCATTGCAACCTTTTGGTGTATGGTATCCATATCGGTGTCTGAGATGATTGCGTGTAGAGCCTCTGCGTAGACAGTGGAGGATCGAGACCAGGGCCAGGCGCGCGGCGGAGATGGTGCTTCATGCAGAACCGGGCCAAGCGCGCGTATGCAGTCGAACAAGGACCGACGCTGAAGAGTTGTTGCCACGGTGTATTCGCAATACGAGTGGACTAGATAGACACCTGGCAGCTCGCCGTATATGCCGATAGTGTCCGCAGCAGCACGACCAATACAAAGATAGCGTAATCCATCGAGTTCTCTCCACTCGGCACAGCCAGGATTAGGGTGGCAGGCTGAAACTGCAAAGAAGGACTTGACATCTGTTGCGTCAAGATGCTGGTGGCAAAGAGCGCATCCAGGAGCGAAGAAAGTAATGCTCAGATCGGTGTTTTCTTGGTTGGTCATTGCTGTTGGACATTGCTGTTGGTCAACGAGTAAGTGGGAACCGCTTATATATACCTTCAACCGCTAAACTGGTGCAACCCGATCGGTTGCCCCGTGCGTTTCACTTGGGCGTCGTGGAACCCAAGCAGGCTGCACGAAGCGAAAAGGCATCACAGGTAGTGCAAGATCGGAGAAACTGCACGGTTGATTGAGAGGTCAAGCAGACGGCTTTCGTAGTAAGACGCCCATGACATACTTTGGCAGAACCCTGCTTTTACTTGAAAACTATATAGACTGGGCACTCGCGTCAAGAATTCGTTCGCAAGTTGCTACAACCATTCAGTTTGGTTTGAACGGTCAGTATAATAGACCACGCGATAGTAACGTTGCGCTGATGGTTCCCAGATCGCCTCACCATAGCTGGACGTTCGCCAGCTTGCAAGTATCAAGCTCTAGGTAAGGAATCGAACGTACTGGGATATGTGGACAGTCTGGACGTTGGTTGGAAGAGGAAGAAGAGCATGGACATTGTCTTCCAGAGTCTTCGTCAGCTCAGCCTCAAAAGTTCCTGGGAGATCCCCTCTAGATCATTACCATCATGGCATGTCTTCCAGATGCGATTGAGCTTGTCTGTCGGGATGCTACCCTTCAACGCTTTGCAAACTGTAGTCTGGTGTAGTACAGATTTACGGTCGAGATATTTGATGGTCTTAAGAACGAGTTCGTCAGGGATTGTACTTATCGATGCTTGCGAGGGTGATGAAGTTCACATCAATATCTCTGTTGTGGCCTTGGTATTTACCCGTGATGGCGGTCCAGTTTGCAGAAGTCACTGTGGCACAGAGCTACAACTTTTGGTCCCGCGACTTCTGCGGCGGCGGCGCCGCCGCCGGGAGGTGAGAGTGCCCACAACCGGCGCAGATGTAGTTTCATATCGGGGTGAAAGAGTGGTCGTACATCGGGGACGTTATCTTGCTGGAGATCAGTAGATGCCTCTTTCGTCTTTGCATATACTCACTTCTTGCAGATGGGTGAAAGAGGTAGTGTGAGGGTTTGTTTTCAAGTCCGCTCAGTTTTATATCAGTTCGGACGAGTTGAACGAACAAACGTGCTTGCGATAGTAATGATCAGTGACCAAAGGGTACAAATATCACAGCATCACAGTCATCGTGGGTTGCAAAGTAACCATAGCATTACTAAACAAGAAACGTCGCACAAACTCATCCAAAGCAGCCTATGAAGTGACAATGAGTACCGCCCAGCAAGTATGTTAACTAAGCTCGGCAATCAGCCCACGAATCAACTGTTCGTCGTCATAAAGCGAGAACCACCCCTTCCTCGTGGCGCTCCACCGCTGGAACGCTGGAGGTAAGGGGCACGCATACTCCCAATCAATGACGGCGACAGGCCACAATGTGTTCTGGTCTAACATGATATTGTGCGGTCCTAAATCGCCGTGAACTATAACAAAATCGTCGCTGGTAGACGACTTAGGTACCCAGGTTGGCCTCTTGTCGTACCGAAGCACCCAGAGTGGTGGGATCATGAATCCGTTTATTGCGGTCGAGTTGAATCTCAGAGTGCTGAGCCAGGGCAGAATTGTCCCCTTGATGAACTGGTCGGTATTCGTTTGGGCTATGTCGATACAAGCGGTGCAGGAGCCTTCATAGACTCCATGGTCTTGCTGCATCCAGCATCTGTCGTCGACCATATCGGCGCGAACAGCGTTTTGAACAAGCTCAGTCACCAGATACCATCGCCCACTGCTGTCTCTGCCGACATCTTTCACCTTAGGTACTGGAATCTTTGTTCTATTGGCGATAATCTCTAGGACCGTAGCCTCGTTTTGGAAACGCTCCGGCAGCCATGGAATCACGACGGGTTCTCCAGTCCATTTGTTGATGGGTCGCTCGTCGAGAGGACGCTCGCGTTTGATGAAGGTGGTATCGGTGAAACTGTAGCATCTTTCGTCCGAGTTGACAGAAAAGCGCTCATCCGGCGATATAGAGGCCATAGTATACACTTATAGCAGAAGATGTGGAGATGATGGAAGAAGTGGAGGCAGCGGTGTGCGGGGAGCGTACGGCTGGTGGCTGTGGCTCTTGATAGAGCGGGAACTATTGCTGGCTACCCGCTGCCGGAAAAGGGATTAGCTGGCAGTTGCCTCCTCCAGCTGACGCATATATCATGTCGAGATGCGGTTGAGCAGCGTTGTCCAACCACACTCAGTATTCTCCCAGCCACCCAGTCAATTCTCCGCGCTAGCTATTGGATTGAATTGTCGACGGTCGCCAAGGTCATCATCGATTATTTCGATGGGCTTCGTGACAATTGGTATCATAGAGCTGAAGCGTGGTGTGTAGGTTCCAAGTGCGGGGTTCGGGAGAAAATATAATTTTGTCCTAATTACCACCCCGCTTATCATCCACCGTACCGTATTGTAAACGGCAGAAACTGAATCGTGCACGCTTAAGTTCTGTTTATCGAGCTCCTGAACGTAAATTGCTACGCTCGTGCCTCGCTCCGCAATAGGCCTGGAATAATTGATCGCCTAAGCTAGAGCGGTGAGTGTGAACGTGAATAAACGCGCTTAGTTATATAATAACCGCGCAATGACGCGCGCAGCCTTGGCACTCGCCCGAGGAACCTTACTCTAAAGCGGTATCCTCTCCGAGAGTTACGATATCGCCTTGGCTCTCCTGATATCTCCAACGGTCATTGCCGGTTGAGGTATTCCGAACACATTCCCCACTCTTTGTTCGCAATCTACCCAGCGATAACCACCTCGGCCCGCCATCGCAATCTGATATGAGTCCTCCGTTCATCGGCATCCGTCAAAGGTTACAGTAGAAGGTTGCAAATCCACGAAGAGCTAGGTTTTGGTGTTATCTTACACCGAGTCGAAGACGGAACCCTGTCGCTCAAGAAACACAAGGCGACTGCTTTGCTGAAAGCGTGCTCATCCACCCCAAAGAAATCCCACATTCGCAACGCAGCGAGCGCTGAACAGGAATACCTGCGCAGCCCACGCTTTTCAAAATGGGGCGCTTTGTCCAGTACTTGCGAGGCGGTGACAGCTCGCCCGCCGAGAGGAAGCTGATACGGAAGCTCGACTTCTTCATTCTTACCTTCTGCTGTTTGATGTACTTCCTCAATTACTTGGATCGTACGAACTTGACCAATGCCTATGTCACTGGCATGAGGGAAGAGCTCAACTTCACTGGAAATCAACTCAACCAAATCAACACCGTCTTCACTGTGGGATATACAATTGCGCAGGTCCCCTGCAACATTGCGCTCTACTACATCAAGCCAAGAATCTTCTTCCCGGCGTGTATGGTAAGCTTGGCACGCTTTACTCATAAGTGCAATCATTAACAATATCTAGGTAGCATGGGCTGGCCTCACGATGGCCACAGCTGCTGCGCAACATCCACGAGACATCATGGCGATCCGTTTCTTTCAGGCCATGTTTGAAGCATCGACTTTCGTGGGGACACACTACATCCTGGGTTCTTGGTACACAGAAAAGGAGCTGGGAAAGCGATCCGGCATCTTCACAGCTTCAGGTTTAGCTGGTACGATGATAGGCGGTTTCATCCAGACTGGAATCAATTCCAGTATGGACGGCAAAAGCGGTCTGTCTGGTTGGCGATGGCTTTTCATCGTTGACGGAATCATTACGCTGCCTGTGGCTGTCTATGGCTTTTTCTTGTTCCCAGATACACCCAGGAAAACCACGGCTCCCTATCTTTCGGCAGAAGAGAAAGCTCTAGCAATATCTCGTGTCCCAGAAGTCTCGGAAAGCACACCCATTTCCTGGAGGTTCCTGAAGTATTGCTTCTCGACCTGGTACTGGTACTTCTTCGTGATCCTTTGGGTTATTGCGGGAGAGACCGAGTCGTTCAGTACGAACGGGCTTCTTGCACTATACATGCAGTCACATCCCACGGAAAAGTATACGAGGACTCAACTTAACAATTATCCGACCGGCATACCGGCGGTAGGGATCGTATCAACGATCTTTTGGGCTACGTTGACCGACTACATGGGTGGAAAGCGATATCTAGGTAACTCGCGTGCACCCGGTGTAGTTCAAAATACTGACGAAAACAGTGGGATATTGGATTGGTATCACAGGCGTAATTACCAGCGCTTTGATCCTAGCTTACCCGGGCAACACCACCATTCACTTCGCCATGTACTACTGGCACGGCAGTGTCTATGCTTGTCAAGCCACCTTCTTTGCCTGGGCGAATGATGTGCTCCGTTACGAAGAAGACAGCTTGAGAACAGTGGTCCTGGCCTCCATGAACATGGGTAGCAACGCCATCAACGCATGGTGAGTACCTATTTTTAGCGGAAAGAAGTTCCCAGGCACTAATCAGAATCAGGTGGCCACTCGTCTTTTATGGTGCCAACTTTGCGCCGTACTTCACGCGCGGCATGTGGGCGATGATTGCTGTCAGTATTGCTAGTACGTTCCCCTTCCCAAAAATACTCCGGTGTTTCGAGTTCGCCTCTAACGCCATCTAGTGGCAATTTGGACTGGTTTGCTGGTATGGATGCAAGTCCGCACTGAGAAAAGACGAGAACAAGTCGGTATCTTCAGCGCAGGTGCCGAGAAAGAGACACATATTGTGGAGGGCGAGAAGGCCTAATCACGCGGTTGTGTTATGCCAGTCGTACTTCTGAGCTTCATGGTTGCGACCTAGTCGGAAGAAGCAACTGCTCGCATCGTAGGTAGTCCGTACCCGATCGGTTGCAAGTACCCATCATTCGAGTGCCCTTGCGTGATGGATACATATGACAACGCATACTTACGTTCTCGCTAGACTTGCCATTGTTTAGATCGGCGTGTGCCGTTGACCGGACTCCTGTCACTTGAGACCGGTTCATCGAGGCGCAACGTCAAAAAGATCCACCAATGCATCGTTCGCGTTCCTAGACCTAGCCCACAAATGCGCGAAGGTTTCAAGTCTTTTTCTAAGCGCGATTGCACAGACTCCAGGTTGTCATGACATCATATACCTACGGTAGCTAGTCAAACCACACTTAGCCTTCTTACGATACGAGGCGTCTGCAGAAGCAATTCCGACGGGATCGCAAATCGTGCGACTTTTCGTGTTTAGCTGGATCTCTGCAAGGAACATCCACCATACCAAACAGGGGTGTCCCATTGGCGTCCCAGTGGCGTGGCACACCAAACACCAATCCTCACCATCGCTAGTCGAAGCTCCTACCACCCCTACCCTGAATCTCATACAACAACATGGCTTCACCTTGCGCGCGGAATCGACATTCCAAGGCCAGAACAATTCTTGAACCGCTAAGCTGAATAGTTCTGACATTGATGCATTCGCCAAACATGGCCCCTTTCGTCCACGTCCATGGACATGGACGTGCATGAGACTGCTCAAGGTATGCCCATGCTACATCTGATGGGCCTCCAGTCTCTTCTATACCTCGAGAGGTCCTTCGACGTCATTCTCTCTCCCCGGACCAGGCGCGATCGCAAGATCCCAGGTCCGGCACCGACCAGTTGCCTAGATCAACGAATCGATGATGGTATTTGGTTGAATTGCGTGGTCGAAGGAGCATGACTACCAGTAGCTGGGCCAAAGCGGCAAGCTCAGGCTTCGATTTGGTTGCTTTAGACTACCTATAATATCCTTTGCTTTTCCATATCAACCTCCCGACTCAGATTCCCCACCTCCCCTTCCCTCTTCATAACACATCTTCAGTGTCTTACTAGAGAGAGACAACACTGCAACATAATACGCCTATTCACATCAAACATCCACGAGTCTACAAACCCCGCATCGACATCTATCTCTCACAAAAACCAGCCCCATCGCCATCTCCATGGCACAGGAGCAACCCGGGTCACTTCCAGTGTACTATGGTGAAAGGATGCCCGACGGCACGGTGATAGAAAGTCCTCGAGTTCGCCCTGTCGTTACGAGCGATAGTCGCGATGCGCTGCTTCGTCTCCCCATCCAGCCCGGCGAAGCACATGTACACCCCGGCATCGTATCACCAATGTCCCCAACGGCCGCACCGGAGGCTCTCGGAGCCAGCGGAGCACAGCCTATACGACACCGTGGCAGTAACATGCCCGATTCGAGCCGTTGGATGACATACCAAGGCGGCGACCAAGGCGAAGATTACCCTCCCAGCCGCAGAAGTAACCGTTTTGGCCCTTCAGAATACCGCGGCTCCATGTCACGTCGTGCTCCCTACGTCGAAGACTACTCGGATGGAGAGGACTACCCCAGAGCTACTCGGCGCGCCAATCGTCGCCATGCACGACCTCCGCCTGCACATGGCCGCGCAGCGGGAGCGACCGGCCGCCCCTCGCAAGACCAGCCAAGATCGAGCTTCGATAGCCGTGTAGACTATGGCTATGAGTCTGATACACCGAGGAAGGCTCGTTTCGTGCGCTACAGCGACGACGAAGGCTACGATAACGATTCACGCCGCCCGCAAGCGCAAGCTGGCGGTGGTGGGCGGCAAGGCCCACCTAGGGCACCTTCCTCCGAGGAGGTTATGCGTCTTCCTTGGACGATGTGGATGAATTCCAACGCGAAGAATCGTAGGTCACCCCGCTCTCTCCGTAGGCATAGAGCCCGACCCGTTTTCCTATTCGCATCTGGTCCTCTGCGAGGGATCTCTTTGGTCGATGGCGAGGACTACTCCATGATTCCGGTCCAGCTATCTCGTCGGATACTAACTATCTCCTAGACTTTGTAGCATTCGTCGGCGAGTTCGTCGGTACCACAATGTTTCTCTTCTTCGCCTTCGCGGGCACTCAAGTCGCAAACGTTGGTTCCAGCGGAGGAGACAACACGACCACGGGAGCCGACACTGGTTTCTCTCCCGCCGTGCTGCAATACATCGCTCTCGTCTTTGCCTTCTCCCTCATGGTCAACGTCTGGATCTTCTTCCGTATTAGCGGTGGTCTATTTAACCCTGCTGTTACCTTCGCCATGCTGCTTACGCGATCTATCAACATGGTCAAGTTCACCCTGCTACTCGTTGCGCAGCTTGCGGGCGGCATCTTTAGTAGTTACCTCGTCAGTGTGCTGTTTCCGACGCCGCTGAACGTACGAACGACGTTGTCGGCGGATACGAGTTTGGCGCAGGGTGTGTTTATTGAGGCGGTGCTTACGGCGGAGTTGGTGTTCACTATTTTCATGTTGGCGAAGGAGAAACATAAGGGTAAGTTCACTGCCGTCTCGTGACTGCATATGATGCTGACGAAGAGTAGCTACATTCATTGCCCCCGTCGGCATCGGGCTCGCTCTCTTCATCGCCGAACTCGTTGGTGTGTATTACACGGGTGGATCGCTTAATCCGGCGCGCAGTTTGGGACCATGCGTCGTCACTGGTGTGTTCGACAAGGAACATTGGATCTACTGTAAGTATTCATCTCGCCCTATCAGCGTACTCCGTGTTTTGTGGTTGTGGCTAATGCGTTTCACGCAGGGGTTGGACCGGCCATTGGCGCTGTGCTTGCCGTCGTCTTCTACAAGTTCATCAAGATGCTCGAGTATGAGATGGCAAATCCGGACCAGGATGCTGATGAGAAAGATATCAGGGAGAAGGGGCATGACGCTTAGACGATGAGGTCGTGCTGCTTGGACGGTTGGATGGGATGCTTAAATGATGTCGTGTGCGATGATGGGATGAGTCGTGCTGGATAATGATGCTGGCGTATCTCATATGTGGGATCAGACGACTGCGCGATGATGTGGGCCGCATGTCTTAATGTACTGAACGCGCGATGATGATGGGATAGATGCGTGAATGCGGTACGAATGTTGGGTCTTGCTTGCTTGGGTTTAGTTGTTTCGTTCTGGATATCCATGGGTCTGCTTTCGATTTCGAGGGCACAGGTCTGTCGATGGGAGTGTTTCTGAGGGTAGGTTTAGTTAGCTGGCACGAAAAACTTTTTAATGTTCTACTTTGATTCTTGAGTAAGGCGTGGAATGGGTGCGGAATGGAGAGACCTAGATGTCAATTACAAGCTGTCCGGGTCTGATTATTAGTCAATGGATGATTGCGACATTGATACCCAATGATGGACGATGAAAGCCAGTGCGGAAAGATGAGACGATAGCCGACGAAGAGTCGTGTGCTCATCTGGGTCTCCTAAATCCGCCGAGTCGACGAAAGCACAGACCACTCTCATTATCCGAAAATCTCGCAGCGCAGCCGGGAGCTCACCAACCTCCACAACCACGCCCGCGAACGACGCCCCCATCTCCCCCATCGCCAACTCCTCCTCGCATTTCCGTCACAATGTCTGCCGCTACATCACGCGTTGTGCTGCGGCAATCGCGGTTCGCCGTGCGCCGCGCCGGCGTCCGCAATGCCTCGTCGACCACCGAGGCCGCAAAGGAGAAGGCATCCGAGGCCGCGTCCAAGGCGTCCGAGGGCCTTTCGAGGGTATCATCGAGCGCTGGCGCCGCTGCGTCGAAGGCTGGGTCAACTGTTTCGGAGACGGCGAACAAAGTCGGTGGAACCACTGGAGGCATAGTTGGGCGTGTGCAAGGTTAGTACTGCCCTTGGGGGGTGTCGGGCTGTCAATTGGAGCGCTGTGGAACGTGGGTATCCGGCCAAATGCTGTGGAGGCTTGAAGGAGCTCAATGGCGTGCGTGGGAAGCTCTACGTTGAGCTCCTTGATGCATTCTGAACACCACGCCACGCATCGACAGCATATACCCGGGTGGCCTGCATCCTGAGCGACTTCGCTCAACGTTTTGATTGCAACCTGTACTGACCTCTGTGTGTGTTCTAGCATTGATCCCTCGCGTCACTTACTACTCGAGAGTCGGTCTTGAGCTCGGCAAGCTGATCGCGCACCAGCGCGGCATGGCACCACCGTACGTAACTCATCTCTCGCAGCATCGCACAGCGGCAAACATACTGATTCAAATCACAGTAATGTGGCCACTTTCCAGGGCTACTTCCAGCCTGTCCTAAACGCCGCTCGTAACCCCAGCAGCCTCGTCTCCGCGGTCCAGTCCAACACCGCCCAACCTATCAACGTCCTCAACCAAGTACGAAGCATGTCGACTGCACAATGGCAATCTGTCGGTATTGTCGCCGCTGAGGTTGTTGGCTTTTTCACCGTTGGCGAGATGCTTGGCCGTCTCAAGCTCGTCGGTTACCGCGCGAAGGCGGAACATCACTAGATGCAACACGGTCGAGGAGCAAGGATGATGTCGGAGAATACGAGATTGGTTTCCGCTAGAGGGTGCGAAAAGGACAGCATGGTCAATGGATGGGCTGCCGCTGTAACGCGGCGGATAACAGCAACGATGAGTTGAATTGTGCGGGAGGCGCACATGTAATGGGCCTACACTGTACTATTGCACATACTCTGATCTAGATTTCCTTATTCCCTGTGTAACAAATGACAATGCATCAATTCACTGAGCTAAAAGCCCCCAAAAGTGACATTCCGGCGATCGGCGTTTTGTTTTGCCGACGCCGACGCCTGTCAACTTTTTCGAACGTGAACTTGAACTTTTTTTGCCAACGCAACAAAATGATCTCACGAACACAATGAGCCACTCCCAGACCTGAGATTCTCCATAGTCCCCGCTATCAGCTCCCGAAGCTCGCCATGAACGTCTTCAAACTCCTCTCTCGCTCGTCGAAAGCCCCGCAAAGCTCTTTCGCGCAGACGCTTCCGTCCTCCGGCGCCGCCGTAAATCCGCAACTATTTGGGCACGATGAGCCGCCAAAGTCGCCCGCGCCCGACTCTACATTGAAGACCAGAAAGCGGAAAAGAGCGCACCATGTTGTAGATTCATCTGCGTCGCTGCCCGCGGAGTTGGACTTTTTTGGGAGCACTTCAAAGGTTGCAGAGGCGGATGATTCGACAGATGCTGGAGAGAAGAAGCACAAGAGAAAGATCGTCGAGGATGTTACGTCCGACGAACAAGCAGTAGTGGAGTCAGACGCGGATAAATACGACGAGGACGAAAGCAAACGGATACTACGACTACACAAACTGAAGGTTACGGTGCTGGAAGACTTTATACCAAAGGTAGAGGAGACGAAGCCCGAGAGGAAGAAAAAGAAGCGCAAGAAGGAGAAGGCAGAAAAGGTGGACAAGAAAAAGAAAGATGCGAAGAAGCAGCTGTTCCCACAGCCGCTGACGTCTTTCGCGCAGCTGAGGCCAAGATATGGGATATCGCGGCGGTTGGAAGAAAATCTTCAAGCGCAAGCGTACTCGATGCCGACTGAGGTTCAGCTTGGTTCTCTACCATTGTTACTGGCGAGCAAGAAGGCGGAGACACAGCAAGAAAATGGAAGTGTGGACAGCTCGTCCGGTGCGGAATACGGAGGCGAAATCGACCTTCTGACTGTTGCACCTACCGGGAGCGGAAAAACTATCGCGTTCCTAGTTCCCATTATCAACGCTCTCCTTTCGGAGACGGACGAGCATGTGGAAGAAGGTCCTCGAGCCGTGGTCGTTGCGCCGACGAGAGAACTTGCTTCTCAGATCCTCAATGAGGCGAGGAAGCTTTCGAAGGGGACAGGGATCAAGGCGACGCTCATGAAGAAAGGCATGGAGGTTGTCGAAAGATCACAAAATGCGTCGGTAGATGGACCAAAGACACCAGAGGCATCGGACGAGGAAGACGACAGCGCTTCGGAGTCGGACGATGAAGGAAAGGTTGTGGGACAAAAGAAGCGGATACGAGTGGTGGCCGACAAGGTGAAAGCAGCTGTCTTGGTTGCGACACCGCTCGCTCTGCTCAACGCTTTGAAGCGACCGGATGGCACAGTAGTTGCATTACCGACTATTCGTCATCTCGTGCTTGATGAGGCTGATGTCCTCCTCGATCCTCTCTTCCGCGAACAAACATTGGCTCTTTGGCACGCATGCACCAATCCACTTCTCCGCATTGGTCTCTGGTCCGCAACCATGGGCTCCAACATCGAAGCCCTCGCGATAGACACCCTCAACGAACGCTGGGCTTCTCTTCCATCTACCTTGCTTCCACCCCGTCCACCCCTGATTCGCCTTGTTATTGGCCTCAAGGACTCCGCTATCCCCAATATCGCCCACCAATTAACCTACGCTGCAACCGAACAAGGCAAGCTGCTGGGTCTTCGTCAGCTCTTGCATCCGACGGCCGCGCCTTCAACATCCAAGGACGCCCCCTCCCTCAGGCCACCTTTCCTGGTCTTCACTCAGACGATCCCCCGTGCTATTGCTCTCCACTCCGAGCTACTCTACGATATACCGCCCGAGGCAGGAGGTAGTTCTCGAATCGCAGTTCTCCATGCCGACCTCTCCTCATCCGCCCGCGAGAACATCATGACCCGCTTCCGCCGAGGCGAAATCTGGGTCCTTATAACCACTGATCTTCTAGCCCGAGGCGTCGACTTCCGCGGCCTAAACGGCGTAGTAAACTATGACGTCCCCAACAGCGCCGCCGCATACGTCCACCGCGTCGGCCGCACGGGACGCGCAGGTCGCGAAGGTGGCGTAGCAGTGACCTTCTACACGCAAGACGACATTCCCTACATCAAGCTCATCGCCAACATTATTCGAGCCAGCGAGAAACTGCGCGGCACAGGAGAGAACGACCTCAGTGTTAAGCAGTGGTTGCTGGATGCGCTGCCGACGCCTACGAAGCGGGACAAGCAGACGTTGAAGAAGAGGGGAGTGGAGGCGAGGCGGAATGTCAAGGATGCGGAAGGGAAGGTTGTGGGGAAGGCGAGGATTAGTACTAAGAGCGGGTTTGAGAGGAAGGTGGAGAATCGGAAGAGGGGGGCCGTGCAGGGGAGTCAAAATAGGAAGATTGCGGAGAGTGGGGCGCATGTTGGGAGTGAGAGTGAGTTTGAAGGCTTTGGGGAGTAGGGGGTGTTGATTGGAGAGGGGTGCGAGGTTGATCTATACTAGGTTCTCGTGAAGTCTCAACGGCTGTTATTGAGCTGGTGAATGAGATTGTGTTTATCATCATCTACACGAGTGTTGTTTGCAATCACCTGTAAAACAGACTGAGCTAATGGGAAATAGAGTCAACGTGATTTCTGTGTAATAACAGCACAAGCGAGCGTTTGCGCCAGTTTATCGTTCTCGATCAGAGGAAACCATATTCACTGGTGGACCGAGCTTTCATCTTTGAGCCTCATCAATCTGCGTAATGACGAACCACAACAGCGCCCATCGCTGCAGATTTGCACAGTAAACAGCAACTTGCAAGCTCTGCGAAGTCCCGTTCGAGCCCGCTGCGATAGTTAAGCCTGCGTTTACTATTGTTGGTCATGAGCAATACGTATACTACGCCTATCCGAACAATGATCTTGTAGCTGGGAGAAGTGGTGTGCATGTGCTGGGCCCAGATTTGGACCGCTTTGAGAAGCTCGGGACGGATTCGATTCGTGGCATCTTTCGATTGATTAGACTATATGGCAACTTGCTAGAGTACGGAATGAACGAGGGCGAGGACGGGTATTGGGGTGGCTTTCATGGCGTGGTACTTGAGAAGCTGGCTAGCACACCTGCTTTGTAAAGGGCTGGTCCGCAAAAGGGCGAAGTGGGCAACAACTGCCTCTGCAAGCCATTACGCAATCTTCGTGCTCGACTGGGGTTCCGTCGTGGATGTTCCAATAATGTTTCAGGCCTAGGACAAAGATGAGCTTAACGTAGGCGGATGAGAGTAGGACTAGTGGATTCCGACGCACGAGGTCTATTCTAGCATCGATTCGTTATCGTGGATTAGCACAGAGCGCTTGGATTCACCGCCGTATCAGTCTCAAAAGTCGGAGTACGAAATGTACAAGGCTCGTGTGGACACGGTCTTAAGGCTGGATGCTGCCCTACCTTTGAAAACACCATGTGAGTCGTGCGCGAGAATCAAGTGCCGTGTTTCTATTTCGGGGCGTGCGATCGCACCATACAACCGACATAGCCGAGCGAGTAGGTTAGAGCGTTCGAAACACTATGGAAGACATCTCCGAACGCTTAAACGTATCATACCCTACGTAGCATGGTTATCACAGTGCATGGTAATATTGTCTCCGCACACTCGACATCCATTTCTTGACTCTACGTTTCTTCACTACGAACCAGTAAAGTAATTAAGTATGTAGTGTGTCGGCAGACGAATCTGCGCGTGGGACAAGCGGAAACTTATGCTGTCCTGATATTGAACAGATAGGTAGAAAGCTGACGATATGTCTAACTGATTGTACAAACTAGGCCAAGACTAGAGACACTCAAACTACTCTTTACACCCTCCTAGAGCTCCTTTGCAGCTCCGCAGAAGCCTTCTGACTCGTCCCATCCGGATCCGGCACACCAGGCAGCACACGAAATTCTACAAAACCCGGCTTCTTCCAGGCCATCCCATGCACACCGGGATCATCCGCCGGCTTCCCATGAGCCCATTTCCTTGTCCTTCCCCACCGACAATACACCCACCCATGCACCAGCACCCTCGCCCTAATCCCTATATCTCCCCCATACTTCCCCGCATAAACAGGGTCCCAAATACTCGAGTCCTTAGTCTCCCACCCGCCCTTCCGATAAGCCGTTACCCCATCCATAATCGTAATCTGCGTGAGCGGCTCGTCGTATTTGGCGCGTTTCTTCTCCGCTTCGGTCGCGTTGGCGGGCCAGATGGTGGATGATTGACGCGGGTGCGTCGCTTCCATTTGCTGTTTGTTGAAGGCTTCCATGTATTTGCTTTGGAAGGTGTCTTCTTTGAACATGGGGGTGTGGTAGTAGACTGTGTGCGGGTCGAGACGCATTTGGAGGGAGACGATGCCGGCGGTGGTGACGAGGGAGGTTAGCGCTGAGAGAATATCTGTGGGCGCGGAGGGTGGTCCGAAGAGCCTGAGGAGGGGGTTTATGTGGGTCGTGATGGTGGAGACGATGACTGAGACGTGAAGGACGAAGTTGGATGGGAGGTGGAGTCTATTTTTGGAGAGGATCTGGCGGCGGATATGGGTTGCGTATGCAGTATTACGCGCGAAGCCTCATGCCAATTAGTACATGCAGCATAGGATGAGAAAAGGGGAATGAATAACTTACCATCTTCATCCTGCATTTCCTCCTGAATTTCTCTCAATTCCTTGAGCAGCTCTTCGTCCGCTCCAAAGCACGCGTGCTGAAAGACCTGCTCCACCAACACATTCCCGATTATCGCACACACCAGCGCCCCCCTCTTCCGTTCATCCCAGAACAGTTCCCTCCATCCATTCTCTCCACCAGGCCCACCACTTGCCACACAGCCTATCACTTTGACGGTCTCAGGCTCCATCTCCCGGAAGACCTTCTCTAGTTCTTTCTTGTTACGAGCGATCTCTTGGCCAAAGTACACGCGAGCAAAACACTCCAACTTATCCATGATCTGCCACATGGTATCACGGATTTCGATGTCACGGTAGGCATACTCGGGTTCCGTGAGTTCCTCTTTGATGCGAGTGGCTGCGTCGGCGAGAGTCCTCGTGTGACGGATGATGCGGCGTGCGCGTGCGTTCGGAGCGCTGGTCCATGGCGAATCCTCGGAGTTTTGACGGGAAGACGGAGCCGTCAGAGTTAGGGTGGGCAAGTTCTCTGGCTCCGGACTTGGTTGATATTCTTCAATGGGCTGCTGCGGAAATCCTCGGTGCTCAATCTCGGCCTGAGCTTCCTCAACCTTGCTTCTCGCATGTTCCAGATCTTCCTTCGCATGTTCCAAGTCCGCATTCAACCCTACCTGATCTATACCTTCCTCGTCGGCCTCTTCGGCAACCTTCTCCACCCCACCGACCAGTTTTTGGAGCTTATCCCAGAATCTCAACCTTCCCTGCCTTACCCTCTCTGGACTTGCCGGCTTGCCAGAGCTTCCCCTCCTAACCGGTGTAATCTTCCGATTGAAGATAGAGAAGTGATTCGACGGCTCCGGTGTGGCGTGCCCAGACTCGGTTCCAGAGTCCATGACAAGGGTGTCCACGCCAGCACCGAGTAGTGTCGGTCTGGAGGTGCGCCTCTCAGCTGCGCCTTCCCAAAAATCGGAAGTCGTATAGTCTTCTTCGGCGAACTGCGGGCGAAAATAGCGACGGGATTTTGATGGGCGACGAAGGTCATTGCTCGCTTTGCGCTTTCCACCGCGACTGGTGGATACATAGTCGCTGTCGGAGGAGTTGTCTTCTCCGCTCACAAGATTGTCCACCATCTGGCGCAGGTTGCGGAACGCGGAAGTCATGATTGCTAAGTTCTGTGAAGTTCTGTGAGAACCCCAAAGCAAGTAGAGAAGGTCGAAAACTCGCGTGGTTTTAGTTTTCGTGTTGCAGCTTAGGATAAGAAAGAGGTCGGGCGAGACCTCTTTGACAAGAAAACTGGCTTTGAATGAGCTAAGTGTTTGATGTAGTTCCGCATTGCTTTGTCCGCACGTGCCGGATACGACAACGTGGCGCATATTTGCCAATGGACAAAAGAACCACCAGTCTTTGCTAAGACAACAAAGAAGATAAACATCGCTTTGCAGACACGTGTCCTTTCTAAACTTACGAGCGAAGGATGGCAGCTCGATAAGATGCGGTCCATCACGAAGCCGCGAGCGACTAAGCATATGCGGCATTCATTGTGTGCAGAAGCTCACCGAATCGCTACCACATATCATCAGGCCTTTAGGCATGATCTAGGGTTCGAAAAAGAAGCGTTCCTCTTTAGAGCGCGGCTCTAACGGATGGCGGTTGATGACCGACATCGAGGTTCTAGCTTGACAGCTGGTTGCTTGGATGAACGCTCCTACCAGCTCTTACCACAAATGCGTCTTGGGACGTCGCTCATCCAAGATAGACCTGCGTCTTTGCCTGATCCTCAAACCACGGTTCTTCCGTGGTAATCACGCCCATACCTATTCGTTGGAATCGACCAATCTCATCCTCTGATCCCGGTAGCAGTAGCACCCATTCATGATACAGGGGCCTCTTTTCGCCCCTCTTCTTCGCGGAGATTCTCTGGCTCATCAGCTGCAGGCAGCGTAAGCCAGTGCTAGGAGCATCAATCTCGTCAATAAAGGCCCAGCCTATCACCGCTCCATTATCGGCCAGTATGTAGCGCTTCTGACTAGCGGGCGGACTACCGTGCAAATCATGCAATGGCGCGAGTACTTCCTCTGACATGATATGCTTCCCATCCACTGTAGCTGCAGGCAGTGCCAATCTGGGTATCCGTTTAATGGTCCCGCGGATAGTCAAAGTCTTGCTGGCCTTGTCAAACTGAATACCTTTGCAGGCGCTTTTCGTAACGGATCTGGGATCTCCGAAACGACCGCCGAACAGAACACTAGACATCGTGCTTGCCCAGGTCCAGGTCGGGAGACCAAGAGAAATATTGGATCGTTTTGCGGGATGAAGGCAGTACCATAGCAGATGAACAGGCATCTGTTCTTTCCAGAGACCCAGGCGGTATTCGTCACGCGGCCTCATTTTACTCAGCTGTGCTCGCAGCGCTTCCTAAAGTCAGGACGGTTAGTGAAACTCATCTAGAGGACTTCGAGTTATCCAATAGTTCAAATGGAAGCATCATATCCCGCAAAGTTGCAAAGTAGCTCGGTGATACGTACCAGGGCATCTAAACGGTCGTGTGGTTTTACTACCGAACGAGCTGAATGTTTCTCCACGACTACCCGCCACTGAGGGTTGCGAACGGTCGTATGGAAATGCACACCCGTCTCACGCTGACTGAGACGTTTGCATGACCAAGTGATAGCGTTTGGAGTGTAGAATATGATTCGCCGCGAGAACAGAAGCTCTTCGGTCGCCCGCGCATGGGACGCTAGAGGACTGAATTCAGGCAGGGTGGTTTTGTTATCTTGCCGCTTGGGAACGGCGAAGATGGGCCCCGAGTGAGCCCCGTGCTGAGATATGTGCTGTAGCTCGACTGGGGTTGGGTCTCGAGGACGTGTGGGGAAGAGGGTCTGACCGGAATCAGCAGCGTGTGAGGCAGCGATCGTAAGACGAGCGTTTTCGAAAACGGTACTTTTGCGTGCTGATTCGCGTAGCTGGTCAGATGGCGAATCTTGCAACACGCACAGGGAGTCGATCCAAAGGTACTCTAGACCCAAGCAATGCGTGATGGTCATGGCATCCTGGTAGGGGCGGGGTATACGTTCCCAAGGCATGCCAGCAAGATTACTTTCGAGACTGGCCTGGGTCGTCTCAAAAAGATTGCTCTTAGCAGTATCCCACAGGCAATGGCTTAAGGTGACGTAATGACCAATCTCGCCCTTTGTTTCAATAAGTCGCGGGCATATGACCCCATCAAGAGCTCCAACATGGATGACGCGTGTCGGCAACACCGACGGGGTCGACTCGTCTATATCGGCGCCGCATAGTGCCTTCTTACATATGTCGTGTTTGGACAGACACGCGGCCAGCCAGCAGTTGACAAGGCCGAAGGCTTGCGGCGAGTCCGATGACAGGAAAGCTGGGCGTGCGATCACGTCGCAGCTGATGGCAGCGGGACTATCAGATAATGCGTAGAGAATGATTTGACACTCGAGAACTCCGTACTTGATCGGCACTAGAGCTTTGAAGCCATAGAGATGACATGAGTTCGCAACGTCTTCCCCTGGGAACATTGGTGTTCCACTGGAGGGTATGGATGGTCGCAGATAGATTGGACGGTCGACCAGATCCTGCTGAAATAGAGCAACGTCTTGATCACATGCTTGAGACCATGTTGAATCGTAGCGCTGGGATACTCTTTTCGATAGATGGTTGGCATGCGTGTCCTGGCAGGCCGCACTCTCGCTTTGATCCCATTTCAAGACGGCGTCCAGTATTAGTTGGCACATGGGGCAGCCTTCTGCGGCTGAAGATGGAAGTCGTCTAGCGTCCGAGAGATGTAGCATGCCTCTCGGCTTTGACTGGCTGAAACTGGATTCCAGCCAGTCTGGGAGAGCATCTAGTTCACTGACTAGATTTGGTACATTGATTTCTTTGCATGCCGAGCAGAGGATTGTCGCAGGGGTAGTGTCGCTTTCGCCGAGTCTGTGTAGTAGACCCATGGTGATGGTAGGCGGTAACGTGGAAATGGGGGAGTGGACCACGCGGCCTGGCTAGCTTCAGGGGTGGTTATGTCGAACCGGAGTGTCCGTGAAGCGTAGAATTCCGGCGAATATATGATGATGCTCAATTTGCTGGCTGCCTATCGACGTGCGCCCTTCCGTTCTCAGGTTGTCAGAAGATGTGGCTCGTGCGGAGCCTGGCCAATCACAACGCGATACGGGACCTAACATCAGTCCTTACCACCTACCAACCCTTTGGCCAGGCCCTGGCCTTGCAACCGTCGGAAGAGACAGCCCGAATTCGGTATCTGCAGTGCCATGCTCGCGCGCGGATTCACCGGTCCCTTCCCGCGACGTTGTGTGGATCAGGCAGCCGAAATACCTTCAGGGGCTAACACTCGCAGCCTAGGTTCCGCATTATGGGGATGGTCTAATAATTGAGCGCACGAGCTGCCCGAAAACACTGCGCAGTGTCGAAGTCTTGCGTCCACGGCATACGAGAGGATCGTCGATGGCGCAATATTACGTTACCCTGTACCGTAGCTCATAGGATGGCACTGGATGGCTGCCAGGAGCCAAGGACGTCGCACGCCTTGCGGAGTAGAGTTTTTCATGAGCGATCATCCATCGCCAGCACCCGAGTCATGAGTGATGCGGTCGACACGAGGACTCTCGGCGCGAGCATGCGCCAGCCGGTTGTTTGCATGACGAGGGTAGTGGGGTGATGGTAAAGAGATGGAGAGAGAGCGCTGGACGACGCCGACGCCGCAGGTACCACCTACCACGGTAGAGCAGGAGACCGTTACCCCATCCCATTGGCCTAGGTGCACCCTTCTTCCTGCAGTCATCGGGCGTAAGGCTATTCCCACCACGCGGATGAGCCCCGAGACTCGCTTCGCTCGAGCTGACAGCATGCTTTGGGTTCGCAGGAGTGAGCAGCCGTGGCAGCCACCAGCCCAGAGACGAGACGGCGCTTGCGTCCGCCATGTGGTGAGGGCCCATCAGCGGGAAGGACAATGCAATGCTCCGCAGCTGGCGAGCAAGCGCGGATCGCGGTCCCGATGAGGATGTGGGCTATGGACGGGACGGGATGCGAGTGGTTGCAGCCGCATGACCGGGCGATCTTCGATGCTTCTAGCGGCTGGGCAGTGCGTTGGAGCTGCAATCTCGCCCGCACATCTGCCGCGGCCGTGCCCTCTCCTCTCTCCATCCGCCCCCCAGATGGGTGCTGGGTGCTGGGTGCTGGTGTTGTGTGTGGGCGTCGGCGAGCGAGCAACCCTGGCACTGCATGTCGTTGTGCGGCGGCGGATGACGAGAGGACGGACGGATGGCTCCAAAAGGCCCCGGCAGGCAGGCAGGCAGGCAGTGTCTCAACGGACCGCAGTCGGGCGCGGAGGGTTCGCAGGGCGAAGCAGCGGGAGGCACCCAAAACCGCCACTGGCACAGGGTGCGCTCCTGAGTGGCCGGCTCTTTGCGCACCTCTCCAGTTTTCCCTGCCAGCCTTGCCACCTTGGGCGCAGAGCCCGCGCAAGCGTCCTACCAACGCCCTGGAACGCAGCCATGGCGCGCCCGTTCTGACCTCGCATCGCTAACGCCCGTCTGTGCGCTCCTCTCTGCCTTATAGTATTGCGGGCCCGCTGCATCTCGACAGTCGTTTCGTCCCATACGGCTCCAGCAGACCACCACACATCGCCGCCATGGACTTCAGTCACTTTTCCTTCGATGCCGCATCCATTCGTGCTTCCGAGCACGACGTCGACCGTGCTGCCATGAACGTCTCGCCCACCTCGGCCGACGTGCCACCGCTGCCAGCACGACTGCCAACGCCGCCACCCTGCTCCATGGGCGATCTGGCACACATCCTCGACCAGCAGAGCCTTCGCATCACCGTGGTCGCTTCGCAGAAGCTCGCCGGCGAACCACTCACGCCGCCAAGCGACCATGTTAGCTTTGCGGCGGCGCTACCGCACCAGCGCCCGCAGCTCACCCTCTCGACCTCTCGTCTGAACTCGGCAACACTACGAATGCAACGGCAGGCCAACGTTCGCATGCAGAGCTCCTTGTCACACATCAGGGACATCTCTACGCTAGTCGAAAAGATGGTCGCCGCCGAGGACCAGTGCAACGTCTGCGAGCACAAGCCATCAATGCCACCTTCCCCCACGTCCGAAGACGAAGGCATCGGCATGGAACACACCGTTGCGAATACAAAGGTGGCATACCGCCACTCCATTCCCTTCTTCCGCGCCGGCGACCGGCTCGACGGCTGCACGAGGGTTTCCAAGAATGCGCGGATGCGAAGACGGCCACAGATGATGAAAAGAGCGTCGAAGTAACAACTCTGCATGCACATCATCCGCACACATATCGTTTGCATATACACCATACCTAATAGCATTGCGAGGGCGTTTGGGATGTCCGTTTGGACCTGTTATATACCATTGTTTTTACCAAGGGCCAACGCGGTCTACACAGCAAAATTGGGCTCATGGGGATGTCCATATATCGAAGATACGGGTGCGTCTCAATTGGGTCGGTGGATGTCGAGTCATCTCTAGAAGCGCTCCCTTCGTGGTTGAGCCTGGCATCATTCGCTGCGATGGCCTCATCGCTGTCGCAGCCTCATTACGTAGCGCTATACAAATGCAACGCTCCTTTCGCGTTTCGAACTACCGCAAATGGCTCTTCCCCTGATTGTGACCAATGCATCGATGTGGTGAGCTGACATCAGATGGAGTACCAGTACGATGGATGTTTTGGGCGACGTGTCATCCACGTGACGCGTACCGCGACCCTGGCCACGGCATCCCTGCAAACGCATCGGACTTTTTGCATCTCCAAATGTTTCCGTCGTCCATCTCACCACCAAACTCGACGTCACCATGTCCGTCCGACGCGCCTCCACGCAACTCCTTGCGCAGCGCTCTGTCCACATCCGCATCGTCCCCCGGCCCGCCAATGTTGGCGAAAGCCGCGAGATCTTCCGCATCCTGCAGCGCTTCGGCGAGATGACCATGTACAAGCACCTTCGGGTTTGTAGACCCTCCCTGCGCATACTTGCCGCTTGCCCGCCTTACTCAGACACCACTTTCGTCGTCTGAGTAAGATGTGTTGCTTGATGATGCATGGGGCTAATTCGTGTGGGTAGTACGAGTATCACAACCCCGCCGACAACATTGCGCTCGCCATCTATCGAGAGGCCGAGTCGGCACAGCAGGCCATCAAGAACTCACCGTTGCGCTTCTCGATCGATATCATGGTCAAGGGGAGCGAAGGGGAGGGACAGGTGGTAGATGATGCAGAGGGAGAAGATCAGTTGGTACCGAAGACACCCAGCAAAGATGGCATCGATGAGATGCTCCGGCCCAGCACCCTCGGAAGTCGTGCTTCCACCGCCTCCACACCAGACGATCCGTTTTCCGCCGTGAATAGTCCCAAAAACCCGCTCCATCCAACCCCGGCCTCGCCGCCACCCATGCCATTCGCGACCGAGACCTCTACCGTCCCACGCACAGCCCAGAAGAAATACTTCCAGATCACCATCGACCGCTCGCGCGTCATTCATCAGGACTTTGTCGAGCGCCAACCCTTCTGGAAACAATTCAATCCTATGAAGAGCATGGCGCAGGACGACCTGGCGAAGAAGGTGCCGCACCTTGGACTAAGCGATGTGAGCAAACGCCCACCGAATGCGCATCGCACGCCGAACAAGGTATTGAAGCAGATGAATTACTATACGGAAAAGCGAATGCCCAGTTTGTTGGACATGTGGGAAGAGGGTGGCAGAGAGAAAAACGAGGGAGATAGGTCGCCCTGAGCGGGAGGGATGCTTCTCCAATTCAGTCCCGAACAGGGGGTCTGGGTTTCGTTATCTACGCCTTATGGTCCGCCATCTAGATATCGCGTATCTGGTTATCGCCGGGACCTGGTGGCCATGCTCGTCAGCAACGTCGACATGTCCGGTACTCTACAAAGCCATGGAACTTACGCGCCGCTGCTTCCGGAAGTAGGCTACGCGGCTGGCCGTGATTGGTATCATCGAGATATGACCGGGACGTCGAAGATTGCTTACATGAGAGGGTCTCCAAGCACACCATTGGCGTCAGATTCAGCCGGTATCAAAGCCGCCTGAATGCCATGTTACCTGCCCGATGGAACGCCTTTGCGAGAGCATATAGCCGCCCTTCTGGAGCAGTGAATAGGCGGAGCCCACCGATACGCGTTGTGTCCAGACGAACTTCAAACATACGGCCTGGCTATGAAAGCACAAGTCATTGAAGAGCTGGACTAGGTCAATCATCTCGTCGGTTGCGACAATGTCTCTACAATCTGCGATTCGGAGTCTCCAACATTGCGCCATCTTGCTCTATACTCTTCAACTCGTCCAACGCTCGGAGCTGCTTTGGGCCCAGCTCAATCACCGGTCGAACCATGCAAACGAATGCCGGTCGGCCTAGATTCTCTCCCTCAAACTTCGCTGAGAAACAGTGACTGTTGTTTCAAGAGGATGACGATGATGTTGCGTTAACGCTCGACTGGGGAGACCCAACTTTCTTCAGCTACGCTTTTTGCGCTGATCCCGTTTGAAAAGGACCACCTTAATCCCACTACTGGTGATGGGGCCAAGGGCTCAGAGTCTGTTGCTTTCCGCAACCGGGGCGGAATTGTTAGTTGCGCCTCAACGAGCGATCGAGTGCAAAACTCCCCAGGCTTCCGCTCGCTGTCGCTGCCACCCACCCACCGGCGACCTTGTAAATAGGGAGTCAGCCTGCAACGCTCGGCAAAACTGCCTTCACGATTGCCACCAATCACCGGCTAGCCGCCTCGCGGTAGCGGAGGATGGGTCGGCTCTCTTTCGATTGCGTTCCTTGTTGTCTAAAGCGCAGCAGCATTCCAGGTACCCAATTTCGAATATTTCGTGGCATATTTGGTCATGGAACTTCTCGTCATGGAAACTACTGCGGCGCAGTGGGTGCGTCCTGGGTATCCGCACTTGCACTTCTTCTTGAATGGTCATGTGTTCTTCTCGTTCGCATTACCACTGTAGTTCGACGTACTGCGAAATCAAACGTCTGCTCATCTTTCTCTGCTGTTGAACGCTTCTCATCTGCTTGACACGTGAAGCGACATTTTGGTCCGGTACCAACAGCGCCGTCAGTAATCGGACCGCGGTATCATCGATCTAGGCACTCTTTGTTCCATGTCTTTCCTTTGCTCGTCATCGTTGAGTCTGCCTAATTTCCCGGTTTAATTTTAGCGTTTCGAAATTGTTGAGCCAATCTTTCAGCCTTTCGAACCGCACATACAACTCTCGCTGTTGGTACAGTCAACATCGCCCATCGAGGTCAGACGCATGAAAGACTCTCAGACGGCTTTGACGTCTCGCTATGCTTTGTTCCCAGCCCTTGTCGACGGAGCGCAAGAACACACAGACCTGAAGACCTGAAAAGAGAGACGAATATTCTGTCAACCATCCGATGTCAGCCCGGAATTGATTCTAATCATATCGGTAGCCTCGTCAGGTGTGCATCTAAATGCGGGGAAGCTTGCCTGTAGCTAATAATAGTCAGCCTCACCGGCCGTTTGTAATTCCAAGACTCTCTTGCGAGGCACCCCTGCCTAGTTTGCTTTGCTGGCCTCCTCAGTCTCACCATGAGGACATACCAATCGGCCACAATCCAGCGTTCGACGTACGATTACTACTCGGTTTTAGCCACTTCGAACAAAAACATCTAGCATCTAGTCCATCATAGCGGGCTATCGCAATGCTAGATCGTTGCACTTCGGACTTACAAGACCTATCGTCAAACTCACAGCTTCGCAAGGCTTCTTGCTATGCCCAGCAATTTCAACCAAACCTGTATTGGACCCCAATCTTGCCCAACGAATGACATCCAATCATTATTTTCTCCGAGACGTTTGATCGCATCGCCTTCGTACCTTTTCGTATTGTTCCTGGCCCTTCTTGGCGTAGCGCCCCCGAACGTTTCGCATTCCTCGTGTTTTGAAGAGCACCACCCATCATCGGCGCAATTATCAGTCCTCTGCGCTGCAGGAACTATGGGTGGCGCTCAATTGACAACTTGACTGGTAGAGCTTAAGAAGCTATGGTCGTGTTTTTCCGTTCTACTGCAGCAGGCGGAAATTGGGACGGGCGACGAAGAGGCGGAATCTCGTAAACATGAATGTTCAGCCCTGAGATGGGAAGCATATATCTGTCTGCGTCGTCTCGTCAGTGGTATCTGAAGCAACACTCGCTTGCTTCTGCTGCGGAACCACAGTTTCCAAGCACCTTTCACTCGTTCCAAACTTGAAAGTATTGCAATAATGGCACCATCGTTCTCCCCCGTCCGCAGCATTCTCCTTCTGGGCGCTCTCTGGAGCCTGGCCACCGCCGAAGCAGCCAGCCCTCTTGGAAAGAGAGCCTCGCTCCTCTCACCGCGGCAAAGGACGTGTCTGAATCCCGCCTGGATCCCCGTCTGCCCAGGTTAGTCTCTATTCACCACCCGACACTCCAACACTCCACAGCACATATATTGACCCACCCAGGCACTTTTCCATGCATTCCTCCGGGAGGTGTCTGCTGCTCCGACGACATAACCTACGTCATCCCACCCGAGGTGTGCCCCGATGGCACATCCCCCGTCGCAACCGCCATTACATCTGACACGATTTCCTCCACTACGGCCACCATCACGACACCTCCGCCTGTCCCAACCCTCCCTCCAGTCATCGAGTACACATGGTACACGTGGACCATCACGTATTACTACTACTATTACTACTACACCTATTTCTCGCTCTCCGCGGACCTGACGTCTACGCGAACAACGTACTACACCACCGTTTCGCTCACTGCAACGGATGATGTGGAAGCTAGCTCGCTGATTGCGGAGTTGAGCGCTACGCTTTCGGAGGAGATTCCCACGCAAACTGCCACGCCTACGGTGGGCGAGACGCCGGTTGAGACTTCGGCGCCGAGTACCAGTGTTGGTGCAAATTCGACAATTCCGTATCCGACAGGGAGTGGTCCGGTGCCTACCAGCGCGAATCCGTCGGAGTACACGGGAGCAGCGGCTAGTGTGCGGCCTGGAACTGCTTCGTACTTTAGCAACTTGGTAGTGCTGGTGGCTGGGGTGGGGATGGTGATCCCTGCTGTTCTCATGGTGTGGCTTTGAACGTGATGTTCAAGGCTACTTGCGGTGTGAGATGCAGAGCCGTGTGTCGTGTAGAGACCTTGAAGGAAGACTAATCGGCGTGTTTTCTGTGCTTGATAATGTACCCATTTGCGCCATGCTACCTAATTAGTGCAGTATAATAGCGGAAGCCATGTACATCATGCTATGACTTTTGTAGGCATGACAGCTGTTCTACAAAGCTAATCATTACGTGAACGTAGGAGCTTTGCTACGGAAGAAATCTTATCTCCCCCCACACATATTTACGAATAAGATCACGAAACGGTTTTGTTGCCGAGACGAGAAAGCGGGCCGTACGGATGCAGCGGATAACGGGGTGACGTTTTAGGCCAGCAGCTTATTCCAAACAAGGCTTACCCCATTACGCAAGTAAACCTAACAGCAGTGCATCTCCGCTACATTCTTCCACCATTAACTCAACCCAGATATTGATATACACCCTCTTCCATCCCAGCCCAAGCTTCGACGTTGCTTGAATTCCCATGAGCTCTGACGTTGGGCTTGCTGAGGCTACCTCGTACGTAATTATGAGTGCATCTAGTTCTATCCTGACTTAGACCACACACACTGAAAGAGACAGCAATTTGCGGGGAAAGCGTGGATTCCAGTCTCCATCCCCCGAGAATATCATCCCAAGTAGTTGCTGCGAGTGGATTTCTGCGTGAGAACTGCGGGGCATGATGGTGCAGTCCTGTACTTGACGTGTACGGAGGAGATCGTTCTCAGTGATCACTAATTAACGATGTTCAGCTGCTAAACCCTAGAACGATAGTGCTCACTAAGATCCAGCCCCGCGTATATTGCAGCACAGCATCCATCACCGAACGCATCAGTCAGGTTCATAAGACGACCTTCAACAGATTTGGCTCACGGAGAAAGACCGTACAGGAAGACATAAGGCGCATGACTTACATGTGTCGAGAAGTAGCGTACTAGCGAGCGAAGCACCTTGGGAAAGGTTACTTCAACTCAGGGTAGGAGGTCAACCCCAACCCAACTCTACGTGCATGCACGAAAATCCATTGATCATCAACGCTCATGCCGCAAACTGACAGTGTACTCGATGCCAACGTAAAGCTCAAGATACGCGCGGCACATGTCAAATGTAACGAAACGAGCTGCATGCACGCGCCTAAGATCCTCCAACGGGCAGGTCAAGACAACGAGGCGACGAAGGACCGTAGTGTTCGAACTCAGTTGGGCAACCGGCTCTAACGATGTGGCAGCAGATCATCGCGCAACGGGCTGCTGCAGAATGATCACAACGGCGAACGCACCTTCTATGGTATAAGATGAGCGAATCGAAACTTGTACATCAATCTTACACTTGAATCGACCAATGTTGCTGTACAGTGTGATATTGCAAGGGCCACATGTGCCGATCCGTATTTTCCCTATATATGTCCACGGTTGCGCGACATCCATTTCATACTCTGCTCTTCTTTACACTGATAGCATATTGAAAATCTCGCATCATCCCTTCCACTTGACCAATACCGCCATCATGTCTGCCACCGTAGATCAAGAGCCGCACAGTTCCCACTACTCTCATGGGGCCGCCTTCTCGAGCCCATGCCGTGTCGAACCCCATCCCAATATCGTCGTCGTAGACCACCAAGCGCAGCGAGAAAAACTGCTCACCTCTCTGCGCGGCCAAACGATCCGTATCCCTGACCTAGCACCGCTCTTCCAGCACTGGCCCAGCAACACGAGCCCCCACATCGAACGCATGCGAATCGATATTCACGACTGGCTCAACAGGTGAGACAACATGTGTGAATGTTCCACAGCGCCAGAGGACTACACTGACCCCATCTCCAGCACCGTACCAAGGGGAAAGGTCCTCGACGCTCTGCAAGCATCTGACTTTGGCTTCTTCGGCGCGATCTGGTGGCCCCATGCATCCTTCGAGAAGCTTCAGATCGCCACATATCTTCACGTGTGGCTCTTCACATGGGACGACGAAATCGACCTCAACGACAGCACCATGTGGAACGAATTTGGCGCTGCACAAATCTACCGTGACCAAACGCTGGCTTACGTGCGGTACGCCCTCGGCATCGACGAAGCCTGTCCTGAAGTATACAATCGCATCATCTTGAACTTTGAGTCTATCGGTGCAGCTCTGAAAGAAGCATATACACTAGACCAGAGGGCTAGAGTGTACGAAGCAATGCGCTTCTTCATGGAAATGTCAGAGCAAGAGCAGCGACTTCGTCTTTCGGGTGCCATCCCGTCTGTTGACGAGTTCTGGCAGCATAGAGAGGGCAGCAGTGCCGTTCTGGTCTCTTTAGCCGTGATCGAGTTCAGTTGGGACTTGACGAAGCTGCCGCTCGAATTCTACGCCGACTCGGACGTCAGAAGCCTGCTGAGACACACCAACACCATCATCTCGGCGTCAAACGACTTGCTCTCCATCGAAAAGGAGATCAAACGAGGTGCGATCGACTCCCTCATCCCAATTACCTTCTTCCACGTCGGCGATATCCAGATCGCGGTGGGGGATGTCGTCGCTTTCATCACAGCGGAGATTCGCAATTTGGACAATGTGGCAGCATCGTTGTTGCGGACGTATAATGGAGCTGATGAAGAGATTAGAAGTCAGGTAAGTGCCTTTATTGACGGGTGCAAGTACTATTGTACGGGGAATTTGACCTGGAGTCTTGCAACGGATCGATATGGGGTTAAGCGTGTAGATGGCCAAGTTCTTATCACACTGTAAAATGCGAACAAGCAGAAGGATTCTTCAAAAGTTGCAGTTCTATAGCTTCTTACGAGATTGTGTGTAAGGTGTGGGTATAGCACCCTTATAGTATGCAAATTCTACTGTGTCTTGCGCGGATTCCTTTTGCGAACACAAGAATGAGTTCCACCGAAGCAATCGAGGATACGAATAGTATCTTACGAGAGGTTTATTTCATTTACGACTAGACAACTAAGAGAGTAATAAACCCGGGTGTTCTTCGTCTCGCAGTTGAGAAAGCTGGGGTATTAACTGATAGAATAACACCGTATAAGGACTCGGTAACTATCGAGGATGATCAATATGATGGCGTCAATGATGACGCGGGGCGCTTCCAAGCAACCATTGGTAGTACTACAAACATGCATGCGATTCCTTAGATTCCTTGCCTTGCCGACACAGTTACATTGCCATAACGCAGAGAAAAAAGCAAAAATTATTCAAGCAATGCAGAGTACACCCGCTGCCCACAGCGTTGAGGTAAGTTCCGACTCACATGGAACATCCAGACGTAAAATGAGAGTGAAGAGAGCTTCAGGAGATACATTCCTGGATCTTAGAGAGAAAGTGGTTGGCGCTGAGCGATTCACGGCCACCTCCGACCATTGAGTTACCCGAGAGTGCACTAGCTGGTCGTAAACCCCGAGACCTGATATTTAAAATAGGCGCATAGTAAGAGTTGTGCTATTCTCAATGAAAATGGACTGCCTATTTCCATAGCTTGATGCTGAGCTGCAGAGGAAGACGGTAATATCAAACCCCTCATCCGGCGTCGCTATCCTTCCAAAAGGTACTGCAGCCTTGCTTATTCCATCTAGTTGCGGATTGCTCGCTTAGCCGACCCATGTCAAGTGCTACTCGGCGTCAAAACGAAGGGAGATTATAATAGGAACGTTTGGCCCTTACCTACAGTTTTGCTGATTGCGGAAATACCATGCTTGGAGGTGGTGTCGAGAATCGTTTCCGGTAGCGGACCAAGAGAGTTCATTGATCCAATATTAATGATAGCACTCATTACAATGTTTCCAGTACTGTGACGACCCTCGAAGCTTCGGTGATCTTGTGAGCTTATGGCTTTGAGATAGCCCGGTTACAGATCAGTGTTCCTCTCAGGTTGACATTGAGAACGTTGTCGAGTTCTTCAAGAGACACAATGGACACGGGTGTAGGAGATTCGGAACCGATCTGAAGTGATTAATGAAGATCTCTGTGATCGTAATGACGAGACTGAATACTGCGCTGTGAACGAAATAGTCTATCTGGCGGTACTCCTTTAGGCTGTAGTCGATCACCTTCTGGACGCTCTCTACATCTGTCATCTCAACATGAATAGCAGTGGCGACGTGATCTGGGTTATTCGTGTAGTTCAAGCTAGTTTCGGTCGCCTCTCGCACGCCTTCCGCGTTGCGATCAGCAAACACAGTACGGCTTACGCCAGATTCAGCTAAAGGCGGTGCATTCTCCTGTGCCGCTTGCAGCCTGTAATCAGGTTAGTGAGCGTTGAGTCCGATTTTCTCTGTATAAAGAAACTTGCCGCAGTAACAAGAGCGACGACAGCAGTCTTTCTCGTAGCCATTTTGCGGCTTGCTATGCATACAAAGACGGAAAATTCTTCAAGGAGTCAACATAAGCTGCTTGAGGTAGAAGCTGCTCTCTGGCAAGATATGGGTATTTAACGCCGCACTCTCGACAGTGCGGTGCAGTCGGGCAAGGCGTCGCAAGTTGTACCTTGCTGACAAGGGTGTCCGATATTGTGGCTGTGGATTACGTACTGGTTAGTGTGACAGTGAACTTATATTACATCGCCGCCTTCTTGCATGTGCATAAGAACTCAAACAGACTTGTAGGAGCACAAGCAACGAACCTCCTGTTCTTCACCGTTTACGACCGTTATACGCAGCCGCTCTATTTTTGCTTGTCAGACCTATGCAACAGGCATAGAAAGACGTTAGACACTATTCAACGCAACACCAAGCTGGGGAAGTAACGACGGGATTACAAACCGGAACTTGAGGTGGTAAGGCAGGATGAAGTGATACGACTCTGTTCTTAGCAAATGCAGCCACTTCTTACACTGGAACTACATCAATTCACACAGATTGAGCATTTCTCGATTGCATATCAGACGCTCTGTGTAAGTTCCAGAGCGCGAAAACATCGGGTTGTAAGACGGTGCCGGAATGTAACATTTCTTGCTACGCAGTACAGACTTTCCTCAAGTAGTTTTGAAATATAGTAAGATTATTAAATACTGATGAATAAAGCAAGGGAAACGACTATGCTGATCGCTCTAGTAGCAAGAGATGAGTTTTGTTTATTGCGTTTCGTGGGCGGCCGTTTCCACAAACATTAGGAGAGACAGCCTTGGGCGGCTCTGAACGAAATCAAGGGCTTCACAACCATCAGTCTGAAATACTCACGACATTGGATGCAAATGGCAAAGGAGCTGACAGACATTAAGTCTCGATCGGGGCTATGTAGCACAGCCCTGCAGTGCAACTTCTAGCTATGGTGTATTAGGCATCATCGTCCTCGATATTATCACTATTCTCATCCACATCATAGTCGCCGTATTCAACATCGTCGTCACCACTTAGACCTTCACTATCGTTCCCATACTCCCCGCTGAACTCGACACCATTCTCGTCCAAGCTATTATCCCCAATGTCCAAATCATCCTCATTTTCTTCATTAGTGTACCTTTCCTCAACAACGGCGTCGAGGCCATGAACGTCGTCACCCTCGTTACCATCCTCATCGTCACTGCTGCAGGCGCCTCTCATTTCGGGTGCCAACAAGCTTTCCTTCTCGTCTTTGTCCTCACCCTTTCCGCACTCAATTATCATTGGATGAATATGAAATTAGTAAAGTATTTCTCAGTTCAAAAGCTTCAAAGGATACCCACAATAGTCTTCGAATTCCTGCACAATCTTGGAAACATCGTTGAAGTGTGTCTCCGTCAACGTGATCTTCTTGAGCTTGGGGTTTTTCGATAACAGGGCCTGCTCTTCAGTAAATTTCAACTTGCGAATTCTCTTCACACGGTCATACGACGTGAGGGCGATGGCGCTCTGAAACGCGTTGCAAATTTGCCGCCCGTTACACGTTGGCAACACCTTACCTTCCATGCGTTCAAAGTGCTCCATCGCCCACATCAGCAGGTCTTCGCGGTTGTAATCGATCTTGACGTTGATGCGAGGATCAGTCTTGTCCTTCTCGATACCGTCGAGGATGTTGCCCCAGATCTCGAGCGTGCCGTTCAGGTCGATCTTCTTGTAGCGAAGTGCCTGTGGATGTGCCACTTGAAAGCGGGATCGATGGAACCAACGCGGTTTGAGGTCAAGAACAAGATGCCTGAGTAGTATTTGAGCGTACGCAAGAAAATCGAGACAATACCGTTCCGGTCTAGGTCAGTGTGTGGTGGCGCTCAGCGAGGTAGACGTCCGCCTCGTCTAGGGGCAGGACACAGTTCCAGCAGTGGGCAAGCTTAAAGTGACCCTCGAGGGATTCTTGTATCGTCTGGGGATCGGAACCAAGATCTCCATAAGTCTGTATTAGATTAGTTGTGGTTGGACGATAGGAATATCAAATAGGGTTCAATGCAAGATCGAGGGTACTGACAATTGGATACAACGGTCGCTGAGGGCTGGTGAAGGCTACGAATGTCTCAGCAGTGCTTGTCTGCAATAAAATAGTTTAGATCAGCCTCAAAGTACTGAAGCGGAGAACATGCCTTGGTAACACTAGGTGGTCTATGTAGAAACACAATCCTACCTCGTCTCTTTCCACGGACGATGTGGATAGTACTACTTGATCTAGGAAGGCTTGATTTCTTGCCCATCGTCACGGTTGTTGCGTGATCACTGACTACAGCCTGCAGAAGCCGCTTGGTCTTGACTTCAATAACAAGGTTCTTCCAACCCCGCTTGATCTTCTCGGGGGTTAAGACGATCTTGCCAAAGTCTCGAACGTCGACAAGTCTGCAAAGTGCAGCATTTCGTTAGCCATTTACGTGTTCTGACGGAACGACGGACATGAGTGGATATAGAGGCCGATTCAAGGATCAATGGAACACGTGCGCCATTTTTTTGATTAGCAGGGTATATACTAGTAGGTGCTGCGGCACGAGCAGCAGCCTCTCTGGCATCGATTTGAGCATCTTGATCTTGCTCTCGGAAACCGATTTGGGCAGCTTATCCTGCGTGGCCTCGGCGCGCTTGATATCGACCTGTTCGTCGAGGTAGGTGCAATTAGTGCAACTAGAGCAACTTGCGATGCCGCAGCTGGGATCGTACGTCTCATCGCTCTCGCAGTCGGGCGGACTGATTACACCGAAACGCTTGGTGTGGTTCTTCCAGTCGGCTGGCACCTCGTAGCCACTCTTGAAGTCCACGAAGACCTCTTCGTTGTCGATGTGCTCGATCTCGAAGTGCGACGTGATGCCTTCGCATCGCCCATGGCCAAAGCGGTTGTCTATGAAGAGTCGCGCGCGCTTTTGTAGCTCCTCAACCTCCTTGTCTGTCGCGAACGCCGTTGGGTAGTAGTCTAACTAGGTGATTCTTTCTTGTTAACAAACCTCCCGAATTATATGCGAGGAGTTCTCACTGACGATACATACGCAAGGCCCTCATGGGAGCAATGCTCCATCCCGATACGTACGGTCAAGAGCTGGCGCAGCTCATCGCCGACTTACAGCGTCAGTCTGGCGCTTTACAAAAGTACGGCCACGACCTTGAGCGGATCGAGACTAGGAAGAAAGTAAACGCCATGAGGGGTATGATGAACAAGATGGAAGTGGACATGCAAAAGATGATCAGGATGCAGTACCGCCAGCTCAAGATGCAGAAGGACAACAAGACACAATTGGAAGTCGTAGGGAAGGCCATTAATGGCAACAGCACCGCCGATATGACCGAAATCGAGGAGCTAAAGCGCGTGAGGACCGATCTTAAGTGCATGATGATCGAATTCAAGGAGCTTAAGTACATGATGGAGCAGCAATTGAGGGTGTACAGGGCAAATGCGGTGCAAAACCTCTTCGTCTTGATGTCTCAGGACCTGTCGCGGGCGCGCATTCAAGGCTCAGATGACCGCTCCCACAGTCGGCAGTAGCTCACAGACTGACCGGACTGAAGCTCAAGCGTCTGACAGACGTCGATTACTGGCAAGCCAGTATAACACAAAGGCGCTGTCCAAGCGCACTCGAAGAAAAGCCCCAGCAGCTGAGCCGGGTCTTGACGCCGCAGCCGTCCTCGCTATCGTCGGCTTTAACGCGGAACTTGTCACTGGAGACAGTGACACCATTCTACGTGCAGCACCGATTTCGACGCGGGGACGATCAGGTTGTCGTCGAGATGACCAACCGCGTCCGCCTACAAGCTCTCGTCGAGGCCCCTTCCAGCTCGGTACTCTTAATCGAAGGCAGATCCGGCAGTCGACACGAAGCGCGTGGGCCCTCAGTTTCATCGCCGCGCATTTCGTCGTCGCTCTCGCCCGCGGGCGCGAAACGAACCCTTCACTCTACGCGTTGGCCTAACTCTGCAGCGAGCACTCCAGCTGGGGGCAGGACTTAGTTACTGCGCTAACACTGATCATCATACTCCTCCTGCAGCTGATTGACCAGCACCGTGATTTCGACGCCGTCCTGCTGAGCGAGTGCCGTGACGCGGTGCTAGGCAGATCAACACACCCTCATAGCCGCTCGAGCACGATGTGCGCGGGATTTGCAACCTGTTGCAACGTTGTGTGCTCGCACTTCCTTTGGAGGCGACACTTTTCTGTGTCATTGAGGGGATCGCCTTCTTTTAAGGACCGCCAAAGCGGACCGAGCATATGCCTCATCCTGGAACGGCTATTGAAGCTAGGAAGCGAGGAAGGTGAGGGACGCGCGCGGGTCAAGTGTCTGTTCGCAACGCCAGCAAGCAGCCCTGTGATTAAATTGTTATTCTACGTTTACGCACTATGCTATAACACATTCCCAAGTCACCCTCATCTGTCAACTTCCTCGCCCACTCATAGCCATGATGTCAATCTCCGCAAGAGTAGACGACCGTCTACTGTGCTTTAGTAAAGACATCCAACCCCGTCACTTGATCCCGAATCTGGTGTAGGGCATCCTCGAAACATTCGGTATTATGTGAGATGTGTTTGAGATCTTGTACAAGAGAAAGCCCGCCGCAGAGGTGTACCGAAGTCAAGGTGAATTGCCCTCGAAGGAAGTCGATATTGATGAAGATAATGCTGCCCAAGACAGCTAGCCAAGCACTTTGGGCCGATCCATCGAGCCGCGTATTGAGAAACTGTATGGCCAGATTGTATTGTAGCAGTGAGTATTCGTTGACCGAACAGTTGTATCCTAGATCGCTGAAATTTTCCGCCGTAGAGTAATGCATTCTGCTCAACGCACTGATGGCTAGGGTCGCATGGTACATGCTGGGCTCCGCATGAGCAGTGCTTAAGACGAGGTTCTCCCACAAGGGGTTGCCAAACAAGAGAGCGAATTCCTTTGCACAGACAAGTCGGAAGAAATCGAAGAGGTTCGCTTCGAAACTGCTCCGGCTGGGCCCGTAGGTCGGAAGGCTGGATGGCAACAGGTCAGAGCCAATATAACAAGATTCTGAAGCAAAGTCACAACAACGGCCTGTACTGCTGCACTGGATACATGATGGTCTCGCCTCGTCGCATTTCTTATGCCGAATTCTGTGGCATTGGTAAGCCAAGTTGCCGCGGAATATTCTGCTTCGGCCTAGGGGTGGCATACTTGCATGTTCGGCACCCACTTTTGACCTTACACTCTCCTTTCGCGCCCGGTCGAGCCTTTCGCATGGTTGTTCGTGATTGTTCCGTAAGCTACCGATATTACCGACGATACTCTGGTGGTTGTCGGGTTTTGTCAAATTAGTCAGCCCCAACGTTGATTGGCTTGTGCGTAACTTCAAGCCGCTAATTTCCCCCTAGGCTTAGCGATGTATCCTCCAGATTTGGCAGGATCTTGGTTCAACCTTGCGTTGGTCTTGGACAGTGTCTGATTGGTTCCAGCGTTGGTCTTGGACAGTGTCTGATTGGTTCCAGCGTAAGTTGACAATAGCCGCAGCGTTTCTCGCATGAGACCTACATGTGTCGGCTTTTGTCAAGTCTAGCGTTGACCGACCTGGCAGCATGGTAGATTTCTATAAGTTTCTGAGCTTGAATTTGAATTTACTCTTCTCTAAGCAAATAACAATTTCTCAACTCTCTCAGACTCAAACATGTCTACTGTGGCTTTCAAGATCCAAGTGCCCAAGCACAAGCTCGAGCGTTTGAAGCATAAACTTGCTCTCTCCGAGTTCCCCGACGACACCCTCGCGAACCCAGACAATTCGTGGGATCAGGGCCCGCCTGTAGCAGAAATCAAGAGACTAGCTGGCGTGTGGCAGGCGAGCTACGACTGGCGGAAGGTTGAATCCCATCTGAATACCTTCCCTCATCATCTCACCCTGGTCGACATCGATGGCTTTGGAAGTTACAAACTTCACCACATCCACAGGCAAAGCACCCGATCAGATGCAATTCCTCTTCTGTTCCTTCATGGGTGGCCAGGTAGCTTTCTCGAGGTCACCAAGATTCTCGAAGATCTAGTGCAAAGTCCTGTGAATGAGCCTGCATTCCACGTTGTTGCGCCTAGCCTCATTGACTTTGGTTTTTCTTCTGCTAGTAGAACTGTGAGCAGTCTTATATATCACGATGAACAATGTCCTATTCTAACCGAAATATAGAGAACATTCGGCATTGACCAGCATGCTGAAGCGTATGACAAACTCATGTTGAACCTGGGCTACAGTCAATACGGTTGGTGAACACAATGCTCCATCTCCAGTTGCGATCTAACTGGCTTGCAGTTATTCAAGCTGGTGACGTGGGCTCTGTTATATCCAGATTCATGGCGAAGAAATATGGCCCTACCCGGTGCACCGCCTACCACATCAACACACCCGCACCTACAGAGCCAGATGCAGCGACTCACCCAGCCCTGCATGCCAAAATTCGATCTACACCGCTAACTTCAAGCGAGAAGAAAGGCCTTGCGCGCGCCGCGCACTTTTCCTCCGATGGTTTTGGATATTATAAGCAGCAGTCCACAAAGCCCCGGACAATCGGCTACAGCTTTCGGGACAGTCCGGTAGGCTTGCTTGCATGGATATATGAGAAGATGCATGAATGGAGCGACAATTACCAATGGACTGACGACGAGATCCTCACGTGGGTAAGCATCCAATACTTTTCGACACCCGGTCCAGAAGCCGCCAGCAGCGTTTACTATGCGATGGAACACAGCCAGCCGACCGCATTCGCCGCAGCCGCAGCCTATGTTGATGTCCCCCTAGGCATCTCTCGATTTGTGAACGATTTGGTTTCGTTGCCCAAACTCTGGAACCAATCGCTTGGTCCGATCATATTTGAGAGCGAGCATGAGGCTGGTGGGCACTTTGCTGCATGGGAGAGACCAGACGCCATTATCACAGATCTAAGAAACATGTTCAGGAAGAATGGTGGACAGTAGCTTGGGCATTCTTCCATCTCAGTATGCAGGCGGATCATACTAGGCCTTTGGAGCAAAGTTAGCAATACAATTAAATCACTCAATTATTGATGTCCAGGGATTATTCCCGTTGGGGTGAGTAACCAAGCGACTTCTAAAACGCTAGTAGAGTGTTACGAGCAAGAAAGTAGTAGGCCTAACTAAGGCAGGTGAACGGCCGCAGGAGCAGGAAGCGCCCGCGCATAGGTTGAGGTATAACACATAAGCCGCCAACCGCCTAACCAAGTCGAGCGAGGTTACGAGACGTATTCAATAAGCGGCATCCGGTAGTCCCTTGGCCACTTCCGTGCGTCCGATAAAGACGCTGCTTGGGAAGATGAAGCTGTTTGCGATCCAAAGATACTGTGCCTGGCTGCCGAATACGTCAGTGACGCGTGAAAAGCCCGTGGTAATGACGAGAGAAACGAGCGATGAGACGAGAGTGCGAAGACAGAGGACGATCATGATGATGTAAATGGTCAGCGAATCGCCCTCTGCCGGAGCGGGAGTGTTGATGGACGATGCACATGGAGAAGGCGTCGGGGGCTTGGCTAGCGTCCTGTACGCTGTCAGAAATTGGGAAAAACACACCGTCAGATGAAAGCAAGCGCATGATGTAAAATGCACACGTGAGCCTGCTGTGCCATAAACTCTCGTCTAGTTTGCTGGCTGCGCCGCCTCAACAAACTATACTTCACCACGACTCCAAGAATCAACCTTCTTGCCACCATTTCCAAATTTTTTCCGCAGCATTTCCTCACAAGAAAATGACCAACATGACCACTCCATTCATGCCAAAGCAAGCTATTTCCTTTGACGGCGCTTTGTTGCAAGAGCTTCAAGGCGACGTCAGCGATGCCATTGCGAGAGACCTCCTTCAGGACCTCCCCACTCTCACAGCTTCTTCCGTTATCCACGACAATGGCTGCGGCTACGGTGCAGTTACCCTAGCAGTCATGAAGCTGAACACGGGTTCCCACGTCTACGCAACTGATGTCAATCCCATGTTCATGGCGCAGCTGCAAGCAAATCTAGCCGACCATCCAGAGTGGCCAGTAAAAGTCGAAACTATGGATGCCTGCAACCTCACATTCCCAGACTCATCATTCGACCTATCTCTCACCACTTTCGTATTCGCAGGCCTGGAGAACGACGTTGCTGCTGCCTCGCATATTTTGCGGACGCTGAAGCCTAGTGGCACCGGCATTATCGCCGTGTGGAAAGACATGCCCTGGCATGTAGCGCTCGAGAACGCGCACTATAAAACGCGTGGTGCCGAAGAGCCCATGGCGCCCTTTTTGAGCAAGAGCTGGTACAGGAAGGAGAAACTTAACCAAGTCATCACCGACGCAGGCTGGAAAGATGTACAGTTCATGGAAAAGGCTGCGTGGTTAAGTCTTGGACCTGACCTGAAGCGGTGGGCTCGCATTGCTTGGACATTCTTAGCTACGCCCGTGGGGGGCTGGCAGCAGCGCGATGAGGATAAGTGGGATAAGGCCATTGATGGCATTGCAGAAGAGTTGGAGAAGTGTCAGTGGCACAAGCTAGAGGACGGTGTGCATAAGATCCGCATGCTAGCCGATGTGGCTATCCTTGCGAGGTGATTGGAGTGCCAACCTGTGATGCTCCTCATTACGTCATGGAACATAACTACTATTCGCAAAACGAGTCTCCTGAATTGTGCGTTAAGAATTGCCTACTGTTATAATTTTTCTCACGTAGTTATTTAAAACAGTAGTTTAGCCTCTTATTACACTCAATTATTAGATCGATCTCTCTCTCTAAGAGAAGGCCGCAGGGCAACCCTCTCCCCACCTCAATCTAGCCTAGCAACTGGGGGTGCGCTTTTCTTACTAGGCTAAAGTGACGGCTGCTCTAAGACGAAAACACCGAATCTTGTCTCTGTCGAGAGAGATCCAGTACCCAAGTCTTTGCTACACAGTCGCTATGCACGCCCTTGTAGTTGCCGCCCGAGACAACGACGTGGACAACCTTCACCGCCTGATCGACTTAGAGATGGTGAAGCATGTCACGGAGCTGGACAGTGCTAATACATCTACCAAGGCAATGCAAGACGCTTGCCATGAAGCAGCACGTTACAACCACACTGCCGCTCTTGAAGTTCTTCTGGATGCCGGATGTTGGATTGATCCAGGTGATTACAGCAGCCCCACCACTCGTTTTGCAAAGGGCTTACCGAACTCGACTTCAAGCTACCGTAATTACCGCTCTCGAAGAAGATAGTAAAGATACGTTCAATACCCTTATTGCTTGTGGCTGGGTCTGGATTTTATTTCTGACGAATTGGAAATCCCTAACTGGATATATAAATGAATGCCTCGGCTACGACAGGACTAAGCGCTTGATGCTAGCCTTATAAAAGCGATCAATTTTGTATGAGATCTGTCATATAATATACCTCCTGCACAAATGAATAGCTGCCAAGGCGTGGCCTGTTCGCTAATGTGTCAAAAACAAACTTGCGTAGAGTCAATCAGGGGTAGAGTACTTCAACCGACATTATCTTTGATTTCAATCGGAACCAACGATACTTGCATCGCTATCAACATCTGTATCAACTTCATCATCCATCTCTATGATCTCCTTCTTGAAATACTTGGCCGCTAGCTCACTGCTCTGTCCATCACTAAACAGCAGCTTGAATATCAGTTCATGCTTCACATCCACTCGACTTTGTCGACGCATGGATCTCACTAAATCCCGGAAGAATTTGACCAACTTCTCGGTATCATCAAAATCCCCGGTCTCGTATGTTGAGATGGAGTCGATGAGGCAGAAAACGACAATTCGATTTGACCGCAGCTTCTGAATGATGCTTGAAAACACAGCCATGAGCGTTTTGAGGTCTCGTTGCTTGAGTTTCTTGTACTCGTGTCGGGATATGGTATTGAACTCTTCAGACGGGAGAAGTCGTGTTGCTTGCGAGAGAAGTTGCCCAGCCAAACGGGCTATGATCGCAGCCTCGTTTTCGTCGGTATTCAGACCGCAGAACCAGCTAAGCACGATGAATCCTCTCTTTTTGCGGTACTTTCCGCCAATCTGCGCGGCAAGGTAGCTGATCGGAGAGTTTCCATCGTCGTCGAGATTGCCGTGGATGACAAGAGCAGTTGACCAGCGCTCCTCCATTAACCAGTCTTGAAAAGCTTCTTCTCGAGTCAAAACAGCGAGTCGAGCTTTCTCATATCCGGAGATTTCGGCGTATGTGAGGCACTCGTTGATATCTTTCATAGTGTCGCTACCACGGAACGATAGCGCATCGAGCACCTGCTTCTTACTTATAACTGAGTCATTATTAGTACACACAGGGAAAATCTAACAATATAGCTTACCGTCCTCAATAATTGAGTGTCTTGCATCGGAACTTGCGTCAGTGCTCCAGTCCATATGTTGAGAATCGGTCGCAATCCGGCTCATTTGGCCTAATCATGAAGATTCGCAACTCAGAAACTTCCAACAGGGGAACGCAAGGGGAACATACGGGTATAATAAGCATTCTCTCGCACTTCGTGCATCGCTGGCACATCTCGACACAGGTTGTGGATTCTAGTAACCAACAGAAGCTCTGAGTTTCTTTCATCTACTCTTGGCCATTTCACTCTTCCGCCCCCTCGAAGCTTCACAATAGCGGAGCGGTTGATATCGGCAAGCGTTCGCCGCAGGCGATCAATGGCAGCTGGAATCTGGTTGGGATGTTTTCCCTCTTCCAAACAGCAGTCAGTTACTCTTCAAACCCAGAACTTCTGAGAAGTGAAGTACCCACTCTCTCGTTTTTTTCGGCGACCGTAATCTAATAAAGAAGTCAATAGCTCGGCAGTTTGCGTGAAGATTTCTACTGTTGTGGTAATCATATCCGCTGTCGGACGGCGTTCTCGGCAGAGTTGAACATATGCCGTGGAATTGCTGAAAAGAGACAGAATATCCTCTAAATACCCAATCGTGAGGCGGTCAAATGGATAACACTCTATCACTGCCTACAACTATAAGCACACTACTCAAGCTTCAATCAACGATCTCACATACCACTAAGATATATCGGACAGGATCTTTGCTCTGTCAGCTAACGGGCACAGTAGTCAGAGTCGGCAAGACTTACCAGCAAGACAGTGCCTGTGCTTGTATTCTGGCAACCAATCCAACCAGCCGAGAAACTGGAGATCATCTTCACTGGCCAAGGAATGGTTGATATTCCGAATCATGTCCGCCATCTTGGTTTGAGGAAGGTAGTCTTGCTTGTAGTAATCTCTCGCTTTCCTGCCAGCCTGGCGTATGTTCTGTTTGACTAGAGTCCAAGAAGACTTCTTCGAAGAGCGGTCTTTGGATCCCAATAGTGGAAGGAACTTGACGATAGCAGTGTCCAAGCCGTGCATAGTGTGCGTGACTTTAGTATCGTGCCAGAGAGCGTTACTGTCATTGACTTAGCCAAATTCGGAAAATTCCAGCGTGTGAATCCGCCATATAGCGTGACCTACGTGTTCTCTCGCTGAAGATCCAATTCTCTCGGATCCGAAAACCTATCATGTAGCTCATCCCAAGCCGGCTGGTGACTGCTGATCGGTGGAAGACAGTTGCGCATCAAGTTGTGAGTGAACGCGGCTGGAGGATCCCTTGGATACGGCCGACTCATGGAATCGTACGGCGACCCAGATGGGAAGTATAAATTGATGGGATTGGGGGCGCCATGAATCACTCCAGTATTTTCAAAGTGGTTTGAGCCATCATTTATGGCAACCTCCTTGGCTTCCCTCGCAATCTCGACATTCTGGTCGTTGATTCGAACATCGTTGTTGGCGGCATTGAGGAGTTTGGCATTGTCGGTAATTTTGATCTTGCTTGTTTTTGGGCTTGAGGGCCTACGGGAATGGGGCGCGGAGGAGACGTCCAGCTCCTCAGTATCTGTAGATTCGGCCATGATGAATGTACCCTTTACGGGTCGAGTAAGGCGTGAAGCCCAGGACAACAACGAGGCTCCTAGGACATCAATGATATGCGGCACGAAGTTCAAGATCAGATTGGGAGCTATTTCTTGCTCTAGTCGACGTCAGACTCGCACGGTGCTAGTGAGAAATATGACGATAGGTTCCGAGGTCAGGCTGCATGCAGTGTGGCGAGACGAGCTGATACGGAGGGGGGCGTAAGCTGTGTCTCGTCAACCACTCAGCCCCCCTTGAACGGCCCCTACGAACTCCTCCTATCAAAGACCACCTGTAAAAAACCAGGCAAACGATCCAACGCCTGTTCCTGCAAGGGTAGGTGTACATTAGCCGAACTTGCAGCCTCTCCAAGCGGGTGAAATGTACGTGCTGCTCACGCTGTCAACGCCACCACTTGGCATTACCAATGAGCTGAGATCCCTCGGTATTTACCATTTCACAATGGTCTGGCTTGACTGGAAATTTTGCTAGGCAGCGTATCTAAATACTATTGGGATATTTTGAGTATCCTAAGCGATGGTATTGACAGGGAGTGGGGGCAACCGAGATATTATCCCTGTCTAGAGAGTACATGTAATACAATCTACTAGTCTCTTTGGGACATTGACAGATAGATAAAATTCAGGCCTGGAAAAGGGTATGACGAGACTGTAGGGGATAAAGCAAAGAGATCGCCCGTCTCCGAAGTGGTCTTCAATTACTCCATCAACGGGAAACAACCTGAACACAGGGTGATCATACTATAACTTCCTTAACCTTAGAGATTTCCAAAATCATCAAAAATGGCCTGTGGACTTCTTAACATCCACGACGCAGAAGCTGAGGCAAAAGTCGAGTATGCATCCAGTCCGCAACTAGAGCGTAGTTCTGACAAAGTTATCAAGCCTTGTCTTCCTTCACGGACTTCGGGGCAACATGACCGAAACATGGACTAAGAACGGCGTTCTTTGGCCAAAAGAGCTGCTGCCAAAAGATGTGCCGAAGAGTCGAATCTTTCTGTTCGGATATGACACCGGCATAACACATTGGGATCAGAACGAGGTCCAGAGCACTGAGATCCATTCTGATGCTGACGATCTCTGTGCAAAGCTGGATGCGGTGCGTTCAAAAGATAGCACCGTAAGTGCGTCAAGTTTTGCTTTCCGGGACCCCTTTCTGCCGCAGCCTGATCAACTATCAATGGTCTTTCTATAAGGCTCCGAGTTCACTAACAGGTATAAAGCAAGACCGCCCTACTATCTTCATCGCGCACAGTCTCGGTGGACTGGTCGCAGCGCAAATCCTCGTTCATGGAGAGCGCCGCGAAGAGGCCTCGATTGCGCGAGGCGTCACTAGGGGCCTTCGCGGACTCATCTTCCTGGGGACACCTTTCCGCGGCTCTGGCTCAGCCAAGCCAGCTGAATGCATCAGACGGGTTCTTGATTACTTTCGTCTCACGCAGCAGGATACCTTGAAGCTTCTGGGGCCAGACTCGGAGCGATTGGATGAGCTCACCATGGCATTTCCCGATACGTTGAACAAGCGTCGAGTGTCGCAGAAGGCTGAGGATCAAATTTCGGCTTTTTTCTTTTTCGAGACGAAGCCGACGTACGGCATGCAGGTGAGATCAACTCCTGCTAGTCTTGGCAAGTGTGATGTTCTGACGAGTCTGCAGATTGTTGAGCCGTATTCTGCTCAGCTCCCGGGTTGTGGAGATTCCGCCCCCATCGACACCAACCATCTTGACATCTGCAAGTATGAGACTGCAGGAGAAAATGGCTATGGCTTGGTCCTAAGTGCAATCGGTAAGTGTCTTAAGCCTCTCAAAGACGCCGCTGGACCCGAGATCGTCAAGAAGATTGAGATGTCTGGAAATGCCAAGGTGTTGAACCAAGCAATGGACTCCATAAATATCAACACTATGAATGTAGGGCAATTTTAGCTCAAGGAAGTAGCTGTTAGATTTCAAGAATCAAGGAATCTGGTTTGTTTCACTGTTCGGTATCTCTATCCACTTTAATGGAGTAGAGAAGGCATTTCTACCTGCTTATGCAGGCTGTGCATGCGAAGATAACCCCAGACGCGGTGTTTAAGTTGGTCGCCGCTTTAGGTTACATGCATATATTAGCTGCATAAATACTGAGTAGCCATCACAGGCAAGCAGTCGACCCGCAACTGCCGTAACTTTGCAAGACAGGTCTGGCGTGGCTGGCTGAAATGGTTTGTGGGGTGGTTCGCTGACGTTACTGGGCGCAAAAACAGGTGGCGTCTGCGGGGGAGCATGGCTGGGGTGACGCGGCCAGCTGAACGAGTCCGAGTCGAGCGCTTCAGATGCAGATCATATTAGGCACGGGCCGTCCCATCCGCTAAGGGTATCGCGGGATCGTAGTACGCTCAGGTAGTGGCTGAGCGCACTTTTTCTGTTCTTCTTTAAGCTCCATCTTATTCTGCATACTTCTCCGTAAGCGGCATGCCGGGGCAGCCTACCTACCACCATATCCACCAATAAAATATTTCGAGCCTAGTCTTCCGGTGAGATATCGATAAAATCAGCAGACACGAAAGTTTGCCGGACTTGGTGCCACTTCCCGCTTGCCCTGGTAATTTGCACCTGGACAATGGGGCGAATCTCTCACCGCTTTGGATTTCACACAGGTGTTGGCTGCGAAAATATGCAGTGATATTTTACTGGGTGGCCTATCGTCTATCTCAGAATGAAGGACACGGCGGAAGTGTCCCAAGCCACTCGCATAGATTTCCGTGTCGCCCTCAGCTCAGCCGCCCCAGGGGTCGTGATTTTGGTCTTCTCTCGCGGCAAGAGGTGATCTCACTGTTGCGCACAACCACGTCGGTTCCAACTGTTACCTTCAAGCTCTCTCAACGCGTTCTCCAAACCTTTGCTCGAAATCGAAACCTTCAGTTCCAAGAGGTGCTGAGAAACGTGTCTTCTTCATCATACTCTGTTCATCTCTTGCCATAATCTCGAATAGCACCACCTAGCATGGCTCCTGGGGAGAGAGAGGAGCCTGTTATTTCAGTCGAGAATGATCCCAACAACGACATATCTTCTTCGTCTGCAGTATCAAAGCCGTCAAGCGACCAATGCAGCGCCTCAGCAAGATCATCCGATACGTCCCTCGCTCTCCAGGATGCACATAATCCGGTCATAGATCAAGCCGGCTCGATCAAAGTAGATAGCCTTGTCGTTGAAACAGAAACCACAGGTACATCCAAACAGAAAAGGCGAGGAAGTAAAGGTGGAGAGGACGATAGGTCCGACACCGACCTAGAAGCAGATCTGTATGAGAATGACCCGGGAGGAGTGGACGCCGAGTTGGAAGCAAAGGGGTATAGAAAATGGATCCGGCTCGATACTCGCCGGGAAAAGGCGGCCCTACGACTCAACCAGTCGAAAGCATACTCCGAATTGATTGAAGATCGCATTCTGGACCTCGAAAAGAAAATACGGGACCTGCGCAAAGAGAAGACACCGCCACCAGAGGGTCCGCTTAACGATTTTCCATCCAACAAAATCGACGTCGAATATCAAAGTTGGGCACAGTTCTCTGCACGAAGTCTACTGGACAAGGATGATGAAATCAACTGGAAGCATCGTCCAGAGATTGATCCCGAGCCGAAGCATATCATCGAAGTCCTCCTGGAAGCACCGTCGACTAACAGCTCAAATACGGCAAAGGGTCATGGGCTGTCCGAGGCGCTTAGAAATGAGACTGCCAACCTGAAGACTACGGATCCTGTGGCCGTGGTACATCCGCACATGATTCGAATCCGGTCCAGACTGCTCCTGAAAGTTATCAAGGAGGCAACTGATTGTAACACCGTCGTTGGACCGCACAAACATCGATTGCTTCTGTTCAGGCCTTATAAGCTATTCGTCAAGCATGCAAAGGACTTGCGAAGTTTTCTCGAGAAGTTGGAAAAGGAAACTGCCGAAACCGCCGGCAACGGTGCGTACCTTTTACCGCTAGACTTCATCTCTTCCAATGCTTACGAGCGTTTAGAAAACTCAGCCCAGGCCTCGAGTACAGGGTCTGACATGATCGGTCATTCAAGCCCCAACGCCGTGGGACCAAAGCCAGAGACCCACACCGAGCAAGCTAGAGATGAGCTTCGTCTGCTAATCAAGATTATCGACACCCATCTTTCCCGCCAGATCAACCTTCACGTTGGTCTCAATCACGAGGCCGGTAAAGTGAGGTTTAGGGATCTCTGGCATATCTTCAAACCAGGTTACGAAATACGATCGCATGGTGCCTCACAGATTCAACTGTAAGTCCCTAGGACCTTATTCAGTAGTCAAATGTCTTGAATATGTCTAATCTGTCCAGTTATCGAATTATCCTAGTCAGTGGAGGTCGCGATGGCACCGGTGTATGGGACCACCGAGGAGAAAAATTGCTAGCATCCAAGAAACTCAAAGATTCCGGCTATTCCACAGGTTCATTCATCATCGAGGCATTCTACCTCGGCTTTGACGGTACCCGGTTTGGTCCTGTCAACGTGACCTTCCAGATTCGAAAATTCGAAGGCCAGAAAGACATCATAGATCTACCAGTGTATCCACTTGCTTGCGATCCGAACCATGAAGAGACAAGGAAAGCGCTAATAAAGAGAGGACAAGCATTTGCAGAGCTGTCGAAGCCAAAGACAAACGCGCACAGAAAGTATAAGGGATTAACGCTAGATCCGAGACGTCAGGAACATGTATGCCAGTTGAATCACTTCACCAGCAAAGCTAACCAGCGGCCCAGGTCGAGTCTGAAGTGATTATCGACTTCCAACTTGCCTTCACCGCTGCAGACGTCGAAAAGCCCATTATCTCCAGCGTTCTCGAAGGTCTCATCGATGACGACGCTAGCGAATTCAATTTACCCCTAGGGTCATTCTTAGGCCTCAGACAATCATTCGTCCCCTGCTATGAAGCCGGCTGCTGCGGAAACGATTTCGTCTACCCTGACTACGAAATCGACACTGTGGAAAGACAGGACTTCCAGCAACAACATGAAACACTATTCGACTCCCGCGAAGACCCGGAGACTTTGACCGACGACCATAAGGCTCTTCTTCCGCCCCAAGCATATGGGTTTGTGCTGCGGACCAGGAAATGGGCGACTTTTGATATTGGTGGGCTAGAATCACCAATTTACGACGATGGGTGGGAGAATTTGGTGATTGACGAAAATATCAAAGAAATGGTTCTTGCTCTTGTGGACAATCACGAGAGACCGCACGGCTCGCAGTCGACGATCGATGGTGCACTGCCATCGGTCGACTTAGTACAAGGGAAGGGAAGAGGTCTCATCATCTTGCTTCATGGAGAGCCAGGTGTCGGCAAAACCAGTACCGCAGAATGTGTCGCTAGTTATACGAAGCGCCCATTGTTTCCGATTACCTGTGGAGACATCGGCGAGAAAGCCACTGACGTTGAGGACCATTTGGAGAAAAATTTCCAGTTAGCGCATAAGTGGGGGTGTGTTCTGCTACTGGATGAGGCAGAGTATGTGATTCTAACATTATACCCTCACTAATTGGAGTAGCCGCTAAACTACTATGCGTAGTGTCTTTTTGGGCAAGCGAGGTACAAACGACATCCAACGCAACGCCATCGTCTCGGTCTTCCTTAGAACATTGGAGTACTACAGCGTAAGCACTATGGTACATTCTTCAAAGACGATTTCTCACTTCACCAGGGCATCCTCTTTCTGACAACCAATCGAGTCGGTAAAATCGATCGAGCATTCAAATCACGCATCCATCTCAGTCTCTTCTACCCAAAACTTAACGAATGGCGCACCCTCAAGATCTGGAAGAACAACCTAAATCGTGTGATCGAAGATGTCGAAAAAGGAAGTATGACGATCGGATTTGGAGAGAAGGAGATATTGGACTTCGCCAAAGAACATTTCCGAAATTTGGAGAAGGGAGGAAAAGATGAACGTGCCAGGAGAGGCACGAGGGTCAAGAAGGTTGATCTACGTGTATGGAACGGACGGTAGGTCATCAGCTAAGACTGTGAGGGCCTCAAATAACACTAGCAGGCAAATCCGCAACGCGTTTCAAACCGCCGTAGCGATTGCGAAATACGAAGCCAAAGCAAGGAATCGGCAACGCGGTCTGTCTGACGACAACCTGCACATCGAACTCTCTGACAAGCAATTCCGCAAAGTGGCTTCCATCGCAGAGCAGTTCGACGAGTATCTCAACGACCTGCACGGTAAGAACGAAGCCGACTTAGCCAAAAGTGATAAAACGTGGGTCGACGGCAAAGATGTGGAGAGACAGAAAGAGGGCAGAAAAGCATCGCGGGATCGGGACCGGTCAGAATCGAGGGGGAGATATGGCCGTGGGAAGAGGAAGCGTAATGATAGTCTTGATGATTCAGAAGACTCGGATGAGTCTGATGACTTGGAATATCGGTCGAAGAGGGGTTACAGGAGAGGAGGACAGAGAAGGTCACAGTCTTGAAACTTTTTATTGTTAATTTACTTATGTTTTCCTTGCAACTTAGCTGCCTCAAGTAATTTATGTCTCTTCTCTTTCTTGAATTATTTTTCGTAGTAATGATAGATAGTTTTACAAATGAGTACAAATACGCACCGTAGAGATCGAATTTGTAGCTCTCAGACTTTGGCCGAAAGAACAACTCAAGTACTAGTTGTTCCGACGCGGTCTTGCCTTCACTAATATGCAGAGTCTTCAAGTACGGCTTCTTGAAAGAAGCCAGATTCATTAGTCTGAGATACGGAGGACTTTCCCTCGGCCGTTAGGGCTGCTTCCTAAGAACAAAATGTCTGGCTGCCATCAAATATTATAGCACAGATGCGGTTACAGAGTCTAATCCTGGCCGGGACCTTGTAGCTATGACAAGAAAGTTGAATAAGCTCAATTGAAGAATAGTTATTAAGCGAGCGTCGGCAGTCTTCGTCGCCGTATGGCCATGACAAGCAGCAGAGCCAACTATAGCCAACACGGTAGTATTAGCTAGTCGGGTTTGCACCAAACTCGAGTAATATCGGATATTACTAGCAGCATCTTTCGACTTCAGCGTGTTACGAACTGAGCCTTGTCGAGGCGTGCGGACCGACATTGACAAGTAGGTTAATAGCGATGGAATTTCTGCGATAGCTCCCGTCCAACTTCTTACGCGTGCTAGAGCCTAGTGGATAGCAAACACGGGCAATCGCCTCATTAAATCGAACTGGCTAGAATATATTTTGTACCTAGTATCCTACACTATGTAATCTTTTCAGTTCTACAATGTCGCCCGTAATGGACGAAACCATTATGGCGGTTGTGCTAGGACTCCGAGGAGGCACTAGTAATGTAACTACCTCTTGATACCCTTCAGATACCGATTTTATGTAAGGTAAGTGGTATGCGACGTCGATATAAAGACGTCGGTGGAAGATATTTCGTTTAGTCAGAACTGCGGCTATTGCATGTAACTGGATTGAATTTCTTAATATCGTTACGCTCTCTAGGCTGTTTATGCACCCAATGCGCAATGTAGGTAGGGCGCTTGGTGATGGATCCTGTCTAGTATGGACTGGGCCTACTTAGCTGAAAAGCCAACAGCCAACAGCCAACAGCCAACAGCCACCATGCCACCGACTCTGCTTTTGGCTAGGTATATAGATTGGACAACTCGATTGTTAGCAAACGGCGGAATCTTTCGATAGCGCGTCCGCGCAGTATCTTGGCTGCGTTAGCAGAGGTCTGCTGGAGATAAGTTACCATCCTCACGCAACTACAATCTCTCTATATGGATGCCTAACGACCACCGCTGGGACAAGATTGAGGTGGCGGTAATGATCATAGAGGGCGATCTGAATGACTGTATCACGAGAGAGCTGAATGTCCAATATAGGCCTTAAACATTCTATTCGAACCCGAGATCTTTGAGATATCCTCCGGAATCATCAATTTTCTTTCGAAAAACGGGGAACCTAAGAAGACCTTTAGCCATGCCGGCCCATTGCGTGCCTTGTCCAGTGAAAACGAAGGCTACTCGTGGGTCCTTGGCTGATCGAACTGGACTGCAGCACCTTGGGGAGATCCAGTATCGTCGCTTGTTTCTAACAGGCGAGTAGTAGTATCATGGTCTCGGTCATCGTATTGTACCGAAGGCCCCGGAAGTTTGCAATGGTCTCTTCGAAGCCTAGTATCTGTAAGGAAGTGATAGACGTCATCGAGCAACGCGTGATCGTTGCAGACGCTAGGAGGCTGGACATTACAATAACGTGAGATACAATTGCGCAAATTTGAATGTTTCTCGAGTCACAAAAGCCTTTCCGAGCAGCCGGTTCGCCCACATGATCTGACCACCAGTGGCTGCACATTCTGTAAACTGTGCACCCAGAGGCGCGGTACTGCTAGAAACAGTTGCTGCTCGCCTCTTCGTTATTTCAAACGTTGTGGTCGTGTTCGGCATGAGTACAACTAGTGTAGGCGGATAAATCCTAGTATTGGACCCGAGTTTACACCTCGGGTCCACCAGCAGTGATTTATCCAGCGTTACAAGACGGATATATTACGGATCAGTGATTGCCGGGACTGGGCATCGTCATCAACCTTGTCCCGATGTGACCACCTCCGACGCCTCAGTTCAGATCACTTTAATGCACGTTCGCCATGATAGGCTTTAATTATAAGTACGCATATATCGATATTGTTTGTCGGGCTACGTCGAATCCAGTAGGAGATCGCTCGGCGATCTTGAAGAGATCTACATGTAAATCTAGATGGTTGAGTTACCCTTGTGACTAAGACATCCCGATATCTCAGCCTATAGTTTATTTCAAGTATCACATTTTCTCCGCACTAATCTGTGCCATACCTAGTCTTTGCCTGGGGCGTTGAAATGCCGCCCAATCTGCTGCTTGAAAAGTCTACGTTGCACTTTTAGCGGGGACCAAGGTACCAACTGTCTCGTTGTTGTCATCGCTTGAGTCAACAAGGTATTGCGTCTGACCGATTCAGGCGTCAATTGCGTTCACCACATTGGTGCAACTCATTTTGCCGAGACCGAAGGGCTTGAAGTTGACTTGACGTAGATGGTCTCCGAATGCCCTTTTGGCGCGACATAGAGTTCGTGCATAAGGCCGATGTGAGGATGTGACTTCTGGAGCTTCATGACCAGCTTGAACCCTTTGTGTGAACGGCTCCATTTGCGAATCGGTACAAATGGTCGAGAGATTTCCAATACGAAATGTAGATCATGGCATTGCTGCAGTTGTTTTCAAGTTGGCACATTGTGGCTGTCTTGCCAAGATCTAGCTCCAATATGCGCGTTATTAAGAACCGAGTAGGTGGGGTAAGACTTACATCCGTATTCTTCCCAGTGAGCTTTTGCATCCTCCCACATCTCCACAAATGATTTGCCGATATCCAAGAAGCCTGGCGCAAAACGGCCCCCAGGACTCCAAGGAATAGTCAGCTGGCGTCCATTTGAGGGCTCTCTTCTGAATCTCACTGGGTTGACCGGAAGCCGAGAATAGATACGACCATTTCTCGGTCCGAGGGGTCGTTTGGACGGGACCCATCTGGTTGCGGTATGTGGGTGGACCACCGGCCATAGCGCACGTCTTTTGTGGCAGGATTGTGAAAGATGCCTTGGCGTACGAGAAGGAAATGGATGAAACGTGATAATGGTATGGCCGCGGGTGCTGCAGCTGCCAGGAGGAGCAGCCACGGCCTTGTGCGGAAGTCATCGCGGAAGTGCTTTAGGGTTAGGGTTAGGGTTAGGGTTAGGGTTAGGGTTAGGGTTTACCTGCCGGGGCGGTATAA
>Ga0247733_1000187_pt1 | contig 71308 bp, 76 predicted proteins | sample UWRJL043104R2_FD_180932 | JGI IMG/M metagenome (GOLD analysis project Ga0247733, IMG submission 180932) | Plant litter microbial communities from Arlington Agricultural Research Station in Wisconsin, United States - UWRJ-L043-104R-2 | ecosystem: Environmental > Terrestrial > Plant litter >...
ACCTGATGGGCAATGCCAGTGGTCGCCATGAGGCTCGCAAGTAGAACTCGAACCGGTGGTCTCGTGGTCGTGGTCATGCTCCTCCTCATCATGCGAGTGGGTAGCAGAAGCACTTGGAGAGGCGGTTGTGGCGGCCTCAGCTGGCGGGGGAGTTGTCGGCTCCGGGACACCATCGGGACAGTGCCTAGAATGGTTAGTATTGTAGGCGAAGATCTTACGGCTGTCGACTTACCAATGATCACCATGCGGCTCACAAGTACCGCCAGTCGCGGAGGCAGTGTCCTGGGAGGTGGTGGTAACAGCCTCGGCAGTCGGAGGAGTGGTCGGCTCGGGGACGCCAGATGGACAATGCCTATGATGATCAGGTGCTGCCTTGAAGTGTTCCGAAACATTAGCAACTCACCAATGGTCACCGTGAGGCTCGCAGCTTGACCCACTCGGCTCAACGGTATCTTGGGCAACAACGGCCGTAGCAGCCGCGAGAAGGAGGATGGCGAGCTTCATTGTGAGATTTGAGAAGTCGTGTTTTGGACGTCTTCGATTAATTCAACCGAGGGACTTGAAGCTTTCGGGTAGCCTGTAGAAATGAGAGGACGGAATAGCCTGCAGAAACGAACCTCTTGTGCTTGGTTGCAGGGCTTTATAGCCTAAGGTGTCCGGTTTGCAATAGGAAAGTACAAGAAAGCCAAGGCGACGATGGGCTCGGCACTAGACATGTAGGTGCTCAAAACCCGTAAAACTTGAAAAGTCGCTCAAGGAATCGCAAAATCTTCTCAGGGCGGAGGAAACTGACGGTTGCCTAGTGTCTTGGACAGCGCCATTGTGGACTGTTATTGGAGAGTTGACAACACGGCGTGCGGAGAGGGAAATGAAGTACTAGAAGGCCATAACATTTCTTCGCCACAAACACATCGCATTTTCCCTTTCACTTTCCATACAAATTAGACAGCTCCTCTCTACGGATTTTTTAATTCCACCGTTTGTCTCGATGAGTTCGATATACTTTGATGGGCAGCAAAGGGCTCTGCTCAGAGCATCATCCTGGCGTCCGAATGAGCCTTGGCAAGGCTATCAGTTAGTCAAAAGAAGCCTGACATCTCGATTGAAGTATTTGACGATCCATATCCTATGATAATAGTAAGATGGAGGGGGGCGAAGGTTTGTTGTAAGGTCTGGCAATGTTGAGTTGTTGGTGACCTGGCATTTGGCTCTGACCAACTAACGACCAAAGATGATTGTTAAATCACCAAACATATAGGTTCGAGGTTTCTAAGCCAACTAATCAGAAGTGTGTCTTCATGGTCCATGTTTTCACACCGAGTGCAAATTTCAATTGCGCGCACTTTCCGAGGATCGTAACTGACTTGGAAGCCATCTCATGAACACCAATACCAAACCCTCATCCATGCAGATGTCACGAACGTGTGCTGAAGTCTGGCGTATTGAACTATGATATGATGGAACAAAGCTTATGTAAATGGCATGGTACATTTTCCGATAGGAATGATGAGCAGCACCGTAAAGCCCACGTTAAGGGAAGTCTGTAAAATTCATCATTGAAGATGTTAGAGCAACACACATATCCTATAGCTTAGGCACATTATCGTACCTAATGGCAGTTGTAAACGCAGGATCGTAATGTATCGCCCAATATGCATCCCAGATCTTCGTCGTTATCGAGCCAATCTTGCCTCCATTGACCGGCTCTCCGTCTAAAGTCGTAATCGGCATGACGCCCCCGGCGGTCGTACACATGAACATCTCATCGCATGTATAGGCCAAGCTTACAGGTACAACCTCAAGGCGTACCTCGATGCCATTTGCCTTCGCCACATCCATGACGCTCCTGCGCGTGACGCCATGAAGTACACCGCGATCGGGAGTGTACAGGACACCGTCTTTGATGAAGACTATGTTGAAACCAGAACCCTCAGTCAAATTGGAGTCGCCGTCGGTCAGGATAGGGTAAGAGGCACCACGGTCCTGTGCCTCGTGCACCCCGCGTATGAAGTCGCCCCATTGTAGGTTCTTGACAGTGGGGTCGATAGCGCCGGGAGGTACACGACGGACTGTTCGTGCTATGACGGCGCTGCCGCCTGTGAGTTGCATCTCAGGCTCCATGCACCAGATGTAGGGCATGACGAACATGTAGAGATTGTTGACAATATCCTCGGATTTAGACCCTCGGACGCCCTTCATCCCACGCGTGACGATGAGTTCGACGAAGGCATCGCGGATTCCGCTCTGAGCTAGCATGTCGATTAGGATGCGTTTGACTTCTTCTTTGGGAAGAGGTAGCTTGAGGCGTATCTTGCCGCAGCTGAGCTTCAGTCGGTCGAGGTGATCGTCTAGCCGGAAGAAGCGACCGTCCCAGACGGCAGGTACGTCGTAGGTAAGATCGCTGTGGAGGAAGCCTTGATCGAGGAGTGGGATGCGAGCTTCATGTAAAGGGACGAGATCGCCAGCTATCCAGGCAACTCCGTTAGCAAACGGGTGGCTGCTCTTCGCTAGGACCGCTTTCCGCGTGTTGTACCCGGCGAAAACCTTTTGCATGGTAGCCATCTTGAGGGTGACACTGATAGTTGAGGGTTTGTACGAATATATCGAAATTCCTCTGAATAGAAAGAGCTGATTAGAAGAAGACTACCGAACTGATAGAATTATCGAAAGAATGTGTCTTCGGGATTGGCAGTGCAGTAGGAACGTCAACCCGCTTATGTATGATTGCTACTGCGTGCCGGCTTTAGTCTCCCACAAATTTGCTCAAGCAGCGAAACACATCGCCTGCTCGAGGGTATTTTCTTAAGCTGACAATACGCATTGGCAACACCAATGCAGCCAGAAGGGTGTGCGTTAATTATCGTTGGTGGTGGCGTTATCGTGCGGGGCAGCTCTCGCCTTCCTAAATAGGTAATTTCCGAATTGGACGTCCGGCGTCGGACGTAGGGGCCGCCAAGTCTCGAGCGTCAAAGTTTGCACTCTCTAGCCGCGATGCTGATCTGCTTGGGCATATGCGTAGTGAACGAGAATCACTGCTAAGCCCTACACTCAGCCTCCAAAGCAACATTCGAAATGGAGTCAAAGAACATCGTCGTGATTGGGTACATATGCTTCCTCGGTCTTGAACTCTTAGTACACTCACTTAACTAAGATCTGTAGGGCGGGAGTAGCTGGGCTCACAACTGCGCTTCTTCTGTCAGCAGATCCGCGATATAAAATCGTCGTAGCTGCGAAGCACATGCCAGGAGACTATGATATCGAATACGCCTCCCCGTGGGCAGGAGCCAATTACATGCCGTAAGCACTCAGAAAGAGGGTGGAAGAGGAAAAAGGTTGTGCTGATATATGAAGGGTTTCCGTCCGGGGATCAAGAGCCGCTGAATGGGACAAGAACACATGGGGTCCGTTGGAAGATCTTGCGCAAAATCACCCAGAAGCCGGCGTGCACTTTCAAGGCATGTTGGTTTCATCACGCAGACACAGACTCCTAAACGACATGCAGACTGCGAGGTTCATAGTCGATCGAAGGACGTTGGGTCGGCAACGGCGAACTGGTTTGCTGAATTGTTATCCCCGAATCCGTGGTTCAAGGACGTTGTGCCGAATGTGAGTGACCTGGCTGCTCGTACAGAAACAAACTTACCCATCTTCCCAGTTCCGTATGCTTCCAAAATCGGATCTACGTCCCGGAGTTGATTCTGCGTCCGTTTTCACGTCGGTGTGTATCAACACGGCCATATATTTACCGTGGCTTGTATCGCAGTGTCTGAAGAATGGCGTCGTCTTCAAACGCGCCGTCTTCAAGCATATCTCGGAAGCCTCGCATGAAGGGTTGCACCTATCCAATAGGGCCGATTTAGTGGTCAACTGTACTGGGCTCATGTCGTCGAAGCTCGGAGGCGTCGAAGACCAAATGGTAGTGCCCGCTCGCGGACAAATTGTCGTCGTCCGTAACGACGCTGGGAAGATGATGGACATATCCGGTACCGACGATGGGGACGAAGAGGCATGTTATGTCATGACTAGAGCAGCTGGAGGCGGCACCATCCTGGGCGGTAGCTATCAGTTGGGGAACTGGGATTCACAGGTCGACCCAAGCCTGGCCGTCAGGATCATGAAGCGAGCGGTGCAATTGTGCCCAGCTCTTACCGGAGGAAAGGACATCGATCACTTGGACATAGTTCGTCATGGAGTCGGGTTGCGGCCTGTGAGACTTGGGGGTACGAGGATTGAAAAGGAGCGTATAGAGGGAGTTTGGGTGGTACATAACTATGGTGCAGGTGGTGCTGGGTACCAGTCATCGTATGGGTGTGCGCAGGCTGCCATGAATCTAGTTGGGGAGGTCTTTGGTTCGCAAGCTAAGTTGTAGACGAGGCGGAATTAAGCTATCCAGTTGCGATCACGTCGGACGAAGAAAAGGTGAGGATAGCGGTATCCAGAATGACAAGAAATCCGGACTAGCCATCTTTTTCTACGCACCGCATCTCGTGCGCCATACATCGACAACCTTACTATCCATGCATGATGGTTGCTCCTTTGCTTTTTATATGTTCGATAACAAGTCGCCCGTGTATACTATGGCTCACTTCACATCTGTCTGACTGTGGGCGGAGGCACGCGCCTCCCCGCCCCAAAATACTCCCGACCTTTGTCAAGTCATCATGCCGTACATGTACCGCGGCGAAAGCACAATATGATCGCCAGAGACCCGATTACTCGACCTGCATAGCTAAGAAAGGAACATGCGGCGGATTCGCCCAAGATTCTGTTTGGAAATACCCCAGCCAGAGCCAGCTAAACAAAGTCCGCTAAACAAAGCCAGCTAGATAGCGTCGATGCTCCTTGTTGTTTGGGTAACGTATAATCGGAAAGTCACCAAGACCCGACGGCGCTGAAGCAGGTGAGCTTCAAGTTCATTCAAGGTCGAGCGAAAAAGATATGCTAATCAAAACCAGCACGCCTCAATATTGTGGGATTGATGACAACAATCGACGTGCAATCGCATAGTGCAAGACGAGTGCACAGTTCTTGCATGGGGAAGACTGTCTACGGACCTAGCACTGCTAAAAAATGCGAACCATTTATTCATCCATTAACAACAGCTGATGGTTCCATAGAGGTCGATCTCACTCTGGGTCTGCATAGCAGTGATGGAAGCAATACGTAGAGTACAGTGGACATATTCGAAATGCCTCAGTATGTAGTGCTACTCAAAACATGCGGTCCACCTATTCCGTCTCTCAACACACTAAACACCACATATTGCTCATCCCTCCCTGAACTCAGCCCTTCTCTTCTCGTCCCCATCACCTCTCCCCACCGCACCACTAGCCCCCTGTGCTTCAGCCACCGAGCTCCTCCTCCTTTCCGCAAACATCTGGCCCTCCTCCGTCTCCTCATAGCTGATCAGCAACTCGCCCCTCTTGTCATAACGATGGGGCATATCATGCGCAATCTTAACCACGTCGAACGAATTTGTCGTCTTGTGGAAAATCTCGTCCATTTCCTCGAGCGAGCGGTAGGCAGTTTCAGGGAAGAAGAAGTAGACACAGGGTACCATGAAAGCGTTGATGACGGCGAAGATTATATAGGTTTTGTACCCGATGCTGGCGAAGGCGACAGGGGTTACCATTACGACCATGAACTGCGAGGATGATTAGTCGGATTTAGTAATGGCGGATGCGGAATGGGCTTACATTAAAGATCCAGTTTGCGGTTGTTGAGATGGCGTTTGCCGGGGCACGGATGCTGAGGGGTGTGATTTCGGCGGGATAAAGCCTGGAATGTGTATCAGTAACTGAACCCAGCTACCATGCAACCGCTATACATACCAGGTCATGCCCAACCATCCAATAGCAAAGAAAGAATTGAATACGAAAAGGAATACGGCCTTGCAGATGTTAGAAGTTGCTAAGTGAGGTCAACTTTGTAAAGAACATACTGCGGCAATTCCAGATCTAGTGCTAACTGTACTGGTTGTACCAGCGAGGACCGCCATGGACATGGCTTGACCTGCTGCGCCGAACATCATGAGCGGTCGTCGTCCGAACTTCTCGATGGTGAAGATGGCGATCCAGGACGCCATCCAGTATTGAGTTCCATTGCACGCAGCGAGCAGTCGACTCAAGAATCCGGACAAACCGATGTTTTGCTCGAAGATTGTTGCAGCGTAGTAGGTGATAATATTAATGCCCGATATCTTAAATTGCTTTAGTTGGTTCTTCCAGGTTTGAAAAATTGGTCGCCTACCTGCTGAAACATCTGATTAACATAAGCCAAAGCTGTGCGATGAAAGTTCCGATTCCGATTCATCTTGAAGCAGTCTCGGAATCCACCCTTTGACATCTCAAATACCGTATCCTTGACAGCCTGGAACTCGCTCTGGATCTTTTTGTCTTCGGGCGGGAGATCGCTGAGCGCGCAGAGCACCTGGAGCGCATCGTTATCCCTTCCTTTGAGGATGAGCCAGCGAGGTGATTCAGGGAGGCCGGGAATGAAGACGAGGATAATGAGTGCCAACACGATCTGAAAAGCGATAGGAAAACGCCAGGATATGGTGCTGGGTTCGAGAAAGGAGAAGCCGAGATCGATCCAGTAGCTAAGCATGACGCCGAAGACGATGAGTGAGCCCTGATGAAATTGTAAGTAACCAGCGAAATTGGAAGGCAGGGTTCTTGTACTTCTATCATGACCATCTGTCCTCGTCGGTGGGATTTCGAAGTTTCCGCCTGCCATGTCGGTACACTGGAGTAAGTTAGTCAAAACTCCCTAAAGTGATTCGCATTCCACTCACGTTGAAGTATTCATGCCATTTCCAAACCCCGTAACTAGCCTCCCCACAATCAGCTGTGGCAACCCGAACGAACTCGCCTGCAATACAGCTCCGACCACCATGATCGAGCTCCCTACGAAGATTGTTCGTTTTCGCCCAAGCAAGTTGCCCAGCCATATCGTTGCAACCGCACCAAAGAAGCAACCAAGTGTGTATCCACCGACGGTGATACCTTGGACATTAGAGGCTTGGCCGGCGCTGCTTCCGAGGGGCGGGTTCTGGGTGTCGATTTGCGGGAAGTGATGTAGGAATGATGGCAAAGTGAGGAGGCCTCCCATTACACCTTGATCTGGGTTTTGTGAGAAACTATACGATTGGATCAGTACGGTGAGTGAGACTTACCATAGCCGAAGAGCGCGAAATCGATACCTGCTATTACCGCAATAGCAATGTTCAATTTAGTGCCTGTGAGGCCGTAGAATTTCTTCATGTTGGTAGACAATTTGACAATTAGTGCGCTTGAAGGTGATGTAACTTGCGCCAACCGTAGCAATGCAGAAAAGTCTCAGCTCTCTGCGTTGGGAGACGCAGAATGCTGGCAATATGAATAAACTTTAGTATGTGAAGTACTGGCTCATATACAAAGGCTGACACGAGCAGTAAGCAACGGCACAAGCTCCAAAGACATTCGTGGTGGCCCACTTAGAATGGGCAGCCGATGACGTTGGGTGATTGAGCCGCGGTGCGGGGAATTGCAGATCGTCTGCAGGGCCGCACGCACCCCGGGATCTGCTAGGAGCGCATTGCATCAGATGGATGATTTTGACTGGTCCAGATTGATAATGCCACCGACGCTATTCCCACAGCTTTCGTCGGCTTGCCCAACTGAGGGGATCCGGAACTTGAAGCACATATTAGAGGTGGTTGGTGCGGAATCTGAAGAACGATCGGAATCTGAGCGTTAAGGAAACAACACCGAAATGACACCGAGAATTGCCGCCACTTGCTTTGGACAGCATCGAGGCTGAGTGAGCTGTGCATATGGAAGTCCCAAATGGGGTATTCCGTGTGCGCAAGATCTAATGGTCTGCAAGGTCGTGCTCGCAGCATGCGGAAGGCTACATCGCAGGGGATCGGGCGGACAGGAAACTCCAGTGGTCATCCGAAGGCTTTCTGAATGTAGAAGTCGCACGCGAGCGTTTATGGGTTAAAGCATGGAGAGAAGCGGGTCTCCATGCAGTTCTCGCGTAAGAATTATCACAGTCCAGTCGCAGAGCCCAGACGTGATCCTGTCAGCACCACTACTTGTGCAATTTGCATATTCGCACCATCGATGTCGCCTTTCAGCAACGACGTCTGCGCTTCCGGCAGGCCGAGCGAGAATACTCAAGTCGTTCTTCGTCCTCACAGAAACCTCCTTGTCCGCTACCGAGAAACTAGTTCCACACTATGCTCCGTTCCTGGGCGTGAAAGTCGCATCTGAGGTTGATTGTCGTGTTTCTAATTCGGGCTTCTTGAAAGTGTATGACTTGGGTGGCTTCTGCTTTCTTGGAAGGATGCGCTGAACACGTAGCCCCGTGTACGAGCGAAGACGAAAAGTAAGTTGCGCAATCATGATATCGGGAACTAGGAAGTGATACAAGTGACCCGGGGGAAGGGGGAGGATAGCTACAGCTACGGCGACTTTGAGACTTGCCCCCGGCATTGAAACTTCGGGTGTTGAGATGTTTGCTCTGAAGTAGGATACCGGGGTAGATGTATTGAATGCATCGTGTAGTTGCTCGCGTATGGAAAGTGGCCTATCTCTTGATAGTTGAGTGGTGTGAACCGACAAATCTGAAGTATTCGAGTGGGCTTCACTCAATAGCTCTCCGACCTTGTCAGGCGAGGGCTGACTTGTAGTGAGCCTTAGAGGCATCTGGTAACTTGCATTTGGTATCAGCTTGCCTTTGGCACTATTGAATTCGGAGCAGACCGCGATGAGCTTGTTGCGAGGTGTGACCCCAGCCTAAGGCCTGCAAATTCCGGAAGGGCTTGGTCATAGTAGGTGGCAGCGGATGCCCAGCTTGGCTTTCGTATGGCTCTTGTGCTGGTCAGTCCGTCCGATGTCCTATACCGGTTAAAGGATGGATCGCCTGGAGCGTGCTCACGAAGCTTCTCTAAATCACCAGCAACCCTCTGAAACACAGTGATGAAAAAGCATGGATTGCCCATGTTGGTCGTAGGCTTGAGCTGGACGCATTCGTAGAGTAACGGCGCTTGATCTTTGTATTGGATCTTAGCTTTACAGATGGACGTCTTTGCGCGGCCTTCTAGGACGACTTGAACTTGCGTCGTGGCGTGCCACCCCACAACATAGCCTGTGATCGTATCCGAAGGCGAGTAAATCCGGAAAGGACTGTTAAGGACCACTCGGAAGATGTCATCACACACCGGCAGCAACAATGCTGGTACTGACGGCAAAACAGCGTGGCTGTTAACATTCGCTGGCGGGTTTTTGGAGAGAGAATTAACTTCCTCCTCACGAGACGCCCCACTCGAATGAGGCCATAGGCAGACAGGTGAGGGCTATACATCAGTATCGAGAGAATTGTTGCAAATAACGCTCTTGACGAAGGCCGAGGGAGAGTTTCGATAAAGCTTTGGATTGTCCACATGATCGGACCTGCCTTGGTATGCATTTCGGGCCGACGCACACGGTTTCAAAACAAGTTGTGCGAACAAAGAGGCCACGGCTAAGCTCGATCGAAACCCTAAGAACCAATGATTGTGGAGAATACGTTGAAAATTATGTTGATATAGGTAGAAGCGGGATACAATGTAGATCAAGTGTGATGTTGACGTGGTTGAGTCGCAGAGCGAGTATACGCCTTGGCCTTAGTGTAACGCACGTCGTTTCAGCACATCCCCGCGACAGACAAGTGCTTACTCGTCGTTATGCTCAGCCTTCCAAAACATCCAAGCAACCACAGCGACAGCCTTCAAGCCGACGGCGGTCCACAATGCACCCGCGAGTCCAATTTCTGAGTGCGCCCAAAGCCCGCCGAACATGGCCCCAATTAACAGCAATATTGGGGCAGCCAGCCTTCGGTTCCTTTCCACGTTGTTCGCGCTGAGTATCTTGGGATCAGAGAAAAGATCGCAGTAATTACTCGTCAGAACCACGCTTGTGAGCCCGTTGTACTTCAAGACTCTGCTAGTGACTGCTTGTCCGCTCGATTGAAAGGCGACTAAAGCAAGCGGGACGAGGACCTGCCAGTGGATCCCGTTTGAAATGTTTTCGAAGAAGGTGACACTGAGTGCCGCGAGGAGAATGAGAAGAAGCTGAAGAGAGTACGATGTGACAACAACCCAGCGCTTCCCCGGTGTGAGGTGTTGGTGAAATCGGCTGAAAAACAACGACCCAAGACAGAAGCTTGTTATCGACGTCAACGCTTTGATCCAGCGAATCCCTTCACTTGGGGCAATGAGGCCCAGTCCGAGATATACAGTATTCCCTAATCATGCGTCAGACCGGTTGAGGTAGCTGGCCATCTCGGTTACCTGTTTGCATGCTCACAAAAGACCCCCATATAACAGTCGCAGAGCTGTCTAGCAGCCCAGTGATGATGTAGCACCACAAGAGGATCAGATCTGCCCAGTCCTTGCTGATTTCTTCGTTCATGTGCTTCTTCAGCTGGTTCCAGCGAGGTGCATCAAAGCCCTTCGGCGGGCGACGCAAAAGCGGCGTTTCTTCGTCCGCGGCTCGGTGGTTGTGGGAACTTGAGCTGCTCATAGTTGCCACGGGTGCTTTTGAGAAGGTCGTTTTCACCGGACGTGGGCTGTGATGGCTTCAAACGTTGTTGACAGGTATATCGACTCGTTTGGAAACAGTGGCCGGGGTCCTGCTTAGGCACCTGTTTGGGCAGATCGCGAAAGGTGGCCGGGAATTTACGGATAGGACCGGAAAGGTGAGTAAGAATCAATAATGTTATGCAGCCGGAGACGCGCACGATATGAGGGGAAAGATGGTAAAATAAGTCTTATTGGCGAGAACTTGGCAGGTATATGTCGTCATCGGGAACGTCGGAATCGCCCTTCGGGAGACGCGTTCAGGTGCAGAGCATGTACATAAAAGGCCAAGATATCCACTTGTGAGGTAGAATTATCTTGGGCTTCATTAAGAAGCTCTAATTGAAGTGCAGCGATGCATCCTTCAACGTTGTTCGTCGTGCTAGCTGCCTGTGGTGCTCTGGCGGCACCCGTGGAGCAACAGCCACTAGCTGGAAAAGGAAAAGGTCCACTGCGCGTTGAGAAGAAGACCCCTTATACGCCTGATCATCGTGACCCTTATGACAAGAAAGTCGACTCGATCGGCGACAAGCTCGACCCGCTCCCATGGGTAAGTTCTGTTCCACGCTCGGAGCAAGTGCCTGCTAATCTAGCGAAAGCGAAATGGGGACGGCGCAAGCATGCTAGGCCCACAGAACAGAGCGCGGCAACGACAGAACCCGGACTTGATTCGACCGCCCAGCACCGACCATGGTAACATGCCAAACATGCGTTGGTCGTTCGCCGACTCTCATATGCGCATAGAGGAGGGTGGATGGACGCGACAAACGACCATTCGCGAGCTTCCTACGAGCAAGGAGCTGGCCGGCGTGAATATGCGTCTTGACGAAGGGGTAATTCGAGAGCTCCATTGGCATAAAGAAGCCGAATGGGCGTACGTCCTAGAGGGCAAGGTCCGAATTACGGCGCTCGATACCGAGGGCGGTAGCTTTGTCGATGACCTGGAGAAAGGTGATCTTTGGTATTTCCCATCCGGCCATCCGCACAGCCTCCAAGGGCTGAGCCCCAATGGGACCGAATTCCTGCTCATCTTCGACGATGGAAACTTCTCCGAAGATTCGACTTTTCTGCTGACAGACTGGGTCGCCCGGACACCGAAGGAAGTGCTTGCTGAGAATTTTCGGGTGGCTCCAGAGGTGTTCCAAGCCATACCCGAGAAGGAAAAGTACATCTTCCAAGGTCGCGAGCCGGGGCCCATCGATGAGGCGATTCCGAAGAGTAAGGGCTACAAGAAGTCCAGGTTGCAATTCACCCACAAGATGCTCGCCCAAGAAGCAGTGAATACGACCGGAGGGCAGGTCCGGATCACAGACTCTACCAACTTTGCTCTCTCCACGAGGGTGGCTGCAGCCCATCTTGACATCCAACCTGGAGCGATCCGAGAAATGCATTGGCACCCAAATGCCGATGAGTGGAGTTACTTTATCAAAGGTCGGGCTCGGGTGACCATCTTCGCAGCGGAAGGCACTGCGAGGACATTTGATTACGAAGCCGGCGATGTCGGGATCGTGCCGAGAAACATGGGCCACTTCATCGAGAATTTGAGCGATGATGAACCGATCGAGGTGTTGGAGATCTTCCGCGCCGAGAAGTTCCAGGACTTTTCTTTATTCCAGTGGATGGGGGAAACGCCGAAGAAGATGGTTGTGGACCACTTGTTCGCGACGGACAGGAAGTCGGGCGAGAAGTTCTTGAAGGCGATTGAGGATGCAGAGAAGGATCCGATTAGAAGCCACACAGATCTTGATGATGACAAGGAGGAACTATGAGGTCGTGTATTCATCGAAGAGTACTATCGGTAGAAGACGCGTTTAATGACATTTGTCTTCGTGTCGCACATGACATTCAGACTGCAGCATGTCAGATTCGCTTCTCCGACAGGTCGATGCACTTACCGATCAAAGGCGTACCAGCAGTCGTCACTCCCAGTCGCACAGAGTCGCGTCTTCTTTGGGAAACTCTCGTATGGAAAAGTATGCTTGTCGACGGCCAAGGCTCTACCCTCAGCATAGAGCTGCTTGCAGGCGAAGATGACGGCACTTGTGTTCATCCACTCGGCGTCACCTTGCTCCATGCCCCCGACGTCGGTCTTTTCCGATACCATCTTAGGCGCTAGGACCCGATCCAGAATGTTTGAGCGTACCTCAGCGGGGAGCTGCAGCAGCGCAGATTGCAGTTGCGGTTCGTACTTCAGCCCGTTCTCGAAGCCCTCGCCGACGGGTTGGCTAAAGTAGACCCTGGGTTCCCAGACGGCCCAGTTGTCGCTGGTCCTCCAGCTTTCAAAAGACGAAACGATGTCACGATCCTGAGTTACGATACGTTTCCCAAAGAGACGGTCTCTCCAAACGTGGACGTCCTCTCTGGCTCGCTTCATAGCACCAAAGACAGTGTTCCCGATCGCAACCGACTCGCTGGGAGGGACGGCAAGTCGTTGGGTCGGGATATGTCTCCAGTGCGTTGGTCGTGGGGTGTCAGGCGTACGAGAGGCCCGGTTGTGTTGTTGTCACAGCGGTTGTCGCCAGCTTAAGAGGGTGGCAACGCGGGTGGCAGGGCGGTCTGCCCCTCATTGGTCGCACCAAAGCACCTGCCGGATAAATCTGCGATACGTAAGCAGTGCGTTCTGGCTGCGCGCAAGCTTTGCCATCACTCGTTTCAGAAAGGCACCTTTTTTTCTGCATGTCGTCCCAGCTTCTTTGTTGTATGCCATCGATCGCGGATTCCCATATCAAGATGGTTACGGGAATGCGGCGCAATCCGTCTAATCTCAATGGGGGTTAGCGCTGACCTCGCTTCCAGCCCATCTTGACCAATGTCGCCGTCCTTTCACTCGTCGATATCGTCTGACGTTTTGCTTCTGGAGCCGACATGATTGTCAGGCATCTCGATCGCTTCGGGGAGCGCCCGCAGACATGACGGCAATCAATCGGTTTCTGGGTCGCGCACCTCCCGACCTTGCGGTACCGCCCTGGAGCCCCTCACGCCTTTGGCTCGCAGGGAGACATGCTCCAACACTGCCACCTTTCCCCAAGTCGATACCGTCGTTCTCTCCAATATCACTCTCACCAGGCACTCAGGCACACAAGCAGCACTCTATGCTGCTAACGCAGAGTCAAAGCCTGACGAGGCACGACGGGCGTCATGGGACTTGGACACTGATTGGGCGCCGCGTCGCTTCTTTCCTGCAGGAATATGCATCTCGCAGCACCTATTCACCGGAAACTAGAGTTCTCGACAGCTTTGTGAGAATCTGAGATCCACACCACCAGCAGGCGCATTCCGTATATCTACTTTCAAAGTGTTCCACAGCCGCTTTCATCATGATCTCCAAACATCTCCATTTGGTACCTCTCAGCCTAGCGCCTTTGTACCGCCATTGTTGGTCGCCAGCCTTCTGTGGCTTTCGCTACCGGTCTCATGCCTTGCAACTTTGAATTACTCGAGCCTGATTCGTTGTCCTGGTATTGGTATTGTTGCAATTGCGGCGATGGACCAATGGCCGTCAAAGTCAGCTCCGACTGCACAGGCTGCAACAATCATAAACGATGCGGCGATGGAACAATGGCTGTTAAACTCAGCTCCGCTTGCACAGGCTGCAATGACCACAAACGATGCGGCTCGGACGGCTTTCCGGTCACCCTTGATGACTCGCCTGCAAGTTTGGCTCGCACGAGCAGCCACCAATACAAAAATGATGCGAGGCATCTCGACATTTCCAAGACCGCGTCCACACCGGCAACGTGTCAAGCGAACCCCTGTCGAGACAAACCTCTCAAGGACCGCGACAACGATTCTACCACGATAACCGATGGACCATGTGAAAGTACGTCGGACACGCTCTCCAAAGATGAATTGCCCTCTCTTCAAACAGCCATTGATCAGTATATGGTCACGATCATAAATTATCTGCACTCCTTGGCCCCCGAGATCGACCTTGCCCTTACGCCGGAGGCCAAGTCTTGTCCATCTGGAGGTCAGGCTGCACCTCGTACTCCGAATCCCTCTGCTCAAAGAACACCGCAACAACATTCAAGCAAAGACAATGGAAAGAAGAGAGAAAAGAAAGTGCCTGGTGGTCGAAAAGACGATCAAGAATCGGGTGACGATGTATCCGGCAAGCCGCCTGATGGGGGGTGGAATTCTGACCAGGAGAACCCGCCTTATCGGCAACTTGCATGTCCTTTTGTCAAGTACAATCCTCAAAGGTATCGGCACGAGAAAACCTGCGGGAAAGGTTGGCCTAGCGCTTCGAAGCTGAGGTGAGTACCAACCAGCCTATGCTCGACTCATACTGATCATTACGTCAACAGACATCATCTGACAAGACAAGATGGTAGCCCCCATAAGCTCTCTGATTGTAACACCTGTCTCCAGATCTTCCCAACTGATGAAGAACGAGATCGACATGAGAAAGAGGGAAAGTGCCTCAGGAAAGCCCCCTTATGTCCCCTCGAAGGGATACCCTCCAGATGGATCCGAGAGAAGACCATACCGAAGGGTAAATCTGGACACAAGGCTACTAAGCAAGAAGTGGCAGACTGGTGGGAGAAACTATATCACATGATCAACGGGGAGGATGCCGAAATGCCAGATAATATCTGTCAGTCGCCCTGTCATCAACCTACTACATTGCTGATGAGTACAGACCATGACGCGGACGAGAACGTCCGTCGTAGCAACGAACCCGAGCATCTAGATGATTTTCGCCGCGATCTAATTCGGACCTTGGGACGTGTACTTCCCAAGAACATCAAGGATAATGCGTGGCAACGCCACATCAAAAACATGGTCGAAAGGGAGGTACAACGTATCAAGGACTTGAGCGGTTCAAAGGAGAAGCTAGAACGTTTACCTGAAGACTTCTCCCAACGACTGGATGTCCAGATGAGCAAACGCTCTTCTGTTGGAACTTCTGCAATGCGTGCCAATATGCCCTCGCAACGCCACAGACCTAGGAACGGTTCGATCGACAAGGCCTGTGAGCGACCGGGCGAATCCGGCACTGATGCGGTCGTGGTTCCATCCGGAGACCTCGACGATCCGGCCACCCTTCCGTCCGACGTGCGAGTCTATGACAAGATGCCTACAACTACGGCTAACTTATCGACCGCGAAAGACCCATTCGCCTTGGAGAGGACCGATGAGTGCACATGGGACGACAGCACGTATGGCCAATACGGTGATCACGCGCCACTTTTGTTTTGCGACTTGAATGTACTAGCAAACACGTCGCCGCAGCCGCAGCACTGGGGCGTGTTCGCTATAGAACACAACACCAGCATGTTGACTCTAGACCCCTTACGCCCTACCTATAGGTTGAGCTCCTCTATTATACCGTGCGCTCCACAAGAGGTACAGTCACTTGAAGATGGCCCGCCTCAGAAACGGCAGCGAGTATCTAGAGAAAACCATCGTACACACGCTGCCCTGCACCGTAGTCGCACGCTGGACCATCCAGGACCCCAACCCGACCGCATCGAGCTTGGCGGCACGCCTACATGGGAAGATTTTCTGTCCTCCGATTACAACCCAGATTGGACGCAAACTCAGGCTAACGGCGACCTGCAATTTCAAGTACTTTCTAGTGAAGATGCGCTATTCGGCGACAGTGCACAATCGCTGCAAGGATCGATCGATGAGCTGACGAGGGCCGAACTCGACGAAGAGATAGCAAGGTATTATCCCGAGGGATAGCGCGGGATGCCTGCGATATCTCGCGAAGTTTTAATGGCATGTTGCTTCCGTCGACACAATGGTCACCGTATTCTAATGGAATCGAATTTGCACAGCATTCTCGAAGGATAATTACTGCACGTTGTCTTGAGCCTAGGTAGCAAATGTTTATTGGACGCATGCATTCTCCAGTAATAGTTGTGTGTAATGAGTATTCACCCGGAACAAGAGCGCCTGACAACGTAGAGCTCCGAAATCACCCAAGGCGGTACAAATGCGTCGTGGTTTCGAGACAAGCCGGGGGCGGTTGAGATAATAGGTGTTGAGATCCCTCTGGATGAGCTTTGCAGAGATCGTGCCTCAAACTCAGGACAGGGCCGAGCAGACTGGGTATGCAGCAACACTTGAATGTTCTATTTACAAAAAATATATGCCGCTATCTAGCCTGACTTCACCCTTCACCCAGAAGGCAAGGTCATCCTCCGAAATGCCCTCTGTCTCCTCAGCAGCAGCCGCAACCGAGCCATTTGACCCGATCACCATGCTAAATCAGCCGTCCACATGACGTAAGATCGTCGAGGGACCTCGTGCACGCGACAGTGGCACCATTGAGTATGCACTGTCACTTGTGGTGGCGACATTCTACACAGTAGAGAGCGAGCGCGCATCAGCAAGCAAGCGGGCACATGTGAGGTCGATGATTATCGCTCTGAGAACTTCAATAGGTGCTGTAGGCTATTAATACTTAGTCCATGACCCATTCAGCCAGAGCGGGCGGTGCGCAAGGTATGAACTCATCCGGATGGATTCCACTTAGCATGTTTTTCAGGGGAGAGCATGCCTTGATTCGTGACTACGACCAGTCTGTCGTCTCAAAGTGACCAACGCGAGGCACAAGACTGCGATAATACAACGGCCTATCCCAGCATTGAACACGGCGAACCATCGCGGATTTTCATACCGAAGGCGTCTGATTTACCTGCTCCCCAGCAACCCTCCTCAACCACTCCACCACCTTATACGGCTGGCTCAGAAACGGACTGTGGCTACTCTTAATACGCTCCACCTCAATCTCCCCACCCTTATCCCTCACCATGCCCGTCATCATTTCTTGCGCAAATGCCGGAATCGCCAAGTCATCCTCACACAACAGATAGTGTGTAGGGATTTCCAGCCATGACTCTGCCGTTGCTTTGGCCTGCACAGACGCCATCGTATGTGTTTTGGTCTTGGCGTACCACTCCTGCTGCTGCGCCTCCGGAAGATCGTTGTAGAAGGTGTTGGCTGCTGAAGGGCGGGTTTTGGCGTAAATGGCCTAAGTATGAAGTCAGCATGAGCATCTGATGGGGTCTAAAAGAAATGCCGACTACCTACCTCTTCATACCACCAATCGGGTATCTGACCCTGTAGCGCATCGATGAGGCTGACTCCCTCCGGCGCCAAAAATGCGCACATATACGCCGTCTTCACCACGCCGCCCTTCTCGCCCTTGGCCTCCCGCTCTTTCTTACCAAACCCGATCAATGCACTGCCTGCAACGATGCCGGCCCAACTATGCGGCACAACGACCACATCGTTGCCGTCGCCGATGGCTTTGGTCACGAGGTCGCGCAGCACGGCAATGTCCTTGGTCAGGTCCGTTGGTGGGTCAGATGGATTGGGGTCCACAGCTGGGAGTTGGGTGGTGTGGACTTTGTAGCCGTGGTTTTCCAGCTTGGGGATTATAAGTGCGAAGGCTTCGGGTGTGTGCCTAGAGGAGCGGTTACGATTAGCTAGTGTCTAAGCAGCGGTATTCGTACCCCAGGTTTACTCACCAGGCGCCGGGGATGAGGACGAGTTGTGGTTTGGACATTGTGGGTGGGGATGCAAAAATTTCGAGGGAGGTAGATTGATGCCTATGGAGGGACAATTGGGTACGTGGACAATCTTCAATGCTCTCGATGTCTAATGGATTCCATGGATGCGAGTAGAGCTTTATATACTAGCATACAAACCTCGACTCGCCGCACAGAGATATGGTAAGCACTAGTCTCCAATGAGAAGTACCAAGGTGAGAGCTCGGCCAGATCTTTTTTGGTTAGTTGACTATTAGCTGGACAAAGACGTTAGGCGTCCACAGCTTCACCCGCCACATTCGCCCGCCATGGCACGGACGGACATGTGCGTGTCGTTTGCTGACGAGCCGAGTACCTGCTTTTACATCATGACCAACTATAAGCTGCCTGTTGCGCTAGGTCTGGGTCTGGGGCCGTTGAACACTGGGAGGAGGCGAAGGTAGCCGAAGACATGGCTGCCACTGTTGATGCTTTATACGGGTATTATTGCAAGACCAATCATGAGTTCCCCAACGCCCGCTCTTTGCCCCATCCGTGGGGTGTTTGTAACCCATATGCAGTCTTATCGCCATGTCGAAGCAGCTCAGAAGAAGCGCCACCAGATGAAGATGATTATGAACAAGCCTAAACCGCCGATGGGTCCGTACTGCAACGCTGTCAGTCATGGGTTGCACATGGCAAAGCGGCAGAGCACGCACCTGCTTCAACAGCAGCTCCCAATTGATCCTCACCGCCGCCTTCTTGTACTTGCGACTGTCTTCTCTCAGGCGCGACGAGATATCGCCCATGCGCTCCAAACTGTCCCCTCTGTACAGCAGGTCCTCAATGTTCTTGGTCATGACCTTGGTCACATCCTTCAACTCATCATTCAGCTTGTCTAGATTCTGCGTCGCGCGCGAGTCTTGGTATGTCGCCTTTGTCTTTTGTATGAAGCCGTCGAATCCGGAGAAAGCATAGGGCCGCAACGCGGGTGCACAGTACTTTTCGGGGCCGTACGTGTTGTTGAACTCGTTGCAGAGGTCGGAAAGGTAGGTGAAGGCGAGCTTGCGTGGGTAGGAGCGGTCGCAGATGCAGAGGAAGCAGAGTTCGCCGGCGATGAGGTAGCTGTTGGGTTCGTGTTAGCCGAGGGAGCGTTCGAGGGAGACCAGGGAAAGGGCAGCGTGCGCACTGATATGTGTAGTTGCCGCTCTCGATGCTGGCCTGGGGCTCCGAGTTGCGGTCTAGCCGGCGCTGGACAAGCTTGCACTTGTTCTTGACCTCGTTCAACTCGGCGTCGACCTCTCCCGAGTCGACCGAAGCGACCAAGAGAAGACCTGCTTCGCTGTCAGCTCTCGTGCTCGTGCTCGTGCGCGTCGAGGCATCCAAATGGCCAACGGACCGTCGAGCCGCTGTATCACCGTGTGTCGAATCATCGTGGCGCGCGAAGAGTTCAGGCAGGGCAGGACAGTGCAGGCGAAGGCGAAGAGAGTGTGGCCGTAATACAGACAAGACACACTGGCGCAAGGCTTCCTCTTCTCCGTGGTGGCACGCGTTCGGGCTATGTGTGTGCGTGTGTGCGTGTGTGCGTGTCTACGTGTCTACGTCAACACCGCCGGTCCGCCTCGTGGATCTGATAGAATAGGAAGCTCGGGCCACACTCCCAATCCCCATCCCAATCTCAGTCTCACCCAAAACCCCCTCGTAGACATGGCCGACCTCCGTCACGCTTCATCATTGAAACCGGCAACCATATTCTCGCTGGTTGGAGTTTGAAGAAGCCATTCGCAGCCGCCGTCTTGTATCGTCATCAAGGCTGCACCGTACGATAGCTTTGAACAACATGCTGGCCCAGTCTTCCTTCATCCACTCACTGCGCCCGCCCTTTACACTCCCTCCAAGCTGAGGTCTTGTTACGGCCCACTCCGGGGAGACGCTCTCTGGACGTCGGTTATCAGAAAAGAGTAAGAGTTGGTGCTTGCCCAGACAGATTAACAGACCTTGAATTTTGCGGTAAGTAACCACGCGCCGTTGCGCCGCACGCCTACATACATCATGGCTCTTCCAGTACGGTACGTTCAATCTTACAGCACCTTCTTCTTTTACTACCACATACTTTCTTCGTCTACATTCGGTATGGGGACCTTTTTCCGGTTTGCTCCTTATTCAAAACTCCAATCGACCGCTCACTTACCGTATTATTGCGTGCCTAATGACCACCACCCACCACTCGAGTCATGTTCCTCACAGCTTTCACTCTCCACCATTTCTCTGTTACATTCATGTACACGCTTGGTCCGCCCATTGACTTCCATTGTACCTCGTCCCACACGCGCGCCCGCAATTGAGACAATAGATACCTCAACAATTGCCTGAGCCACCAGTCCTCAAAGGTTCTGACGAAGAAAACCAGGTCCTCTGCCACCACTCAGGACTTTTTACTAGAGACCAGAGACCATCGCAATACCTCTCCCACTTCTCCAGATTCCAACAACGCTTCGGCACCACTCAACGCATTAGCGTCGAGCATCGCTCCTGTGACATCACGGCCTACAAACATCTCCAGCCCTTCTTCAGCTCTCGACGCATCCACAGCAAGCGTCACGCAAGCTTCTCCACAGACCACGAATATCTTCAACACCACTTCGACTCTCGACGCGTCAATCGCCGCCGTCGCTCACACAACTTCACCATATACCAATACACAAGCGCAACCCGCAGCACCGATGACCAAGTCCACTATGTACGCTGCCACCATCAACTCTTCTCCACTGTCTTCGCCAATTTCTCCAACGTCGACTCCGTCGGGTGTCTGGTACACCAACACAGCCCCCACCGATAAGTCCGGATCCCTCTTCTCTACCGACACCTCATCTGCCATGTGCAAGGCAACCATTGCCCCAGATTCCCCAGGCTCAAACAAGAGCACCGGCTCAAACACCAGCAAGAAGCGCTCACGCGCTGACTTCGACGAGGACTCCGCTCCAGATGTGGAGAAAGCACCCAAGCAACGCAAGAAGGGCGCAGCATCGAAGAAAGCTGCAGCATTAAAGAAGCCTACAGCACCGAAGAAGTCTAACAAGCCTGACAAACCGGCTCTTCCTGCTAGCACTCGTCCCGCCCGTGAACGAAAGGTACCGGACCGCTACGTCGCCGGCCAGGACATGCCTAAGAAGCCCGCTGCACCACGCAAAGTACCCGTCGGCTCGAAGACCTGGCAGGCAAAGCACGTCACTGAGAGCTACCAGAGCCGCCTGTGCAAGGTCGACGTTTACCACATGCTGTTGAAAGACGAAGTGTGGACATGTCTATCGCTGGATCAAAAGCGCGAGCTCTTCACCATGCTGCCCACGACGACCACTAACGAGCGTCTTCTCGGCGAGATCGAATCTGGCAAGGCAGATGCGACCGTGCGCCCACTCGAGCTCAAGATCAACTGTTCCGAGTTTCGCACAGATGTTGCTACGTATCTGAATGAGCTGAGGGATGGGTATATGAGCAGGAGATGGCAGGAAGATGCTCACAAGGCGATGGTTGAGCGTGCCAAGGGCACTTTTGATGATTGGAAGGACGAGGAAAGTGAGACTTGGTGGGGTCAGAAGTGAGATGTGGTGGTTGGCGGTATCACGGTTGACTGTTGTTGATGGGGGTTTGCGGTGGCTTGGACAGGTGCTGGCATTTTGTGCTGTCATTTTTACACAAGGGTTCTGCTATCATTTTGGGTTGCATACATACAATGCCGCCTCGGCGGTCAACGGAGACAACCAACAGCATAGGTCTAGATGAGACATCTCAAGACTAATTTTCATCATCTATGTACAAGCAATTTTCTGATACTACTATTTCGTATTCGCTGCGAAGGAGCCTGCAAGCCAATTCAACGCCCCCTTCCTTTCGGCCATCGCAGCCCCTCTTACCGGTACATTCGCCGTGATCAAAGCATAGAAAGCTCTTGGACTACTTAATCAATTGCATACAAGTTTTACCGATACGCCTGTACAGCAACGGCATGACTCTCGCCCCATCACGTTTCCATCATCGGCCCCGCTCCGCACACCACCACTACCCCTCATACTCACCCCCTCTACCATTCGAAAGCGTACCGAAATGCATCAGGCTTCCCGACCTCTCTGATTCCATCATTCCCGAGGCCATGCGTGACAGTAATTACAGAAATTCAGGCAACTCACCAGTTCTGTTGCGTCGCAATGCGTGGAACGGGTGGGGTAAGGCGGGGCGGTTGGGTTAGATACGACGGTTGTGTGATCGAGTGGTACAAGATGAAGCGATGTTTGTTTCGCTGTGTCTCACACAACAGCGTTGTGTACATTCCATTCCATCACTGAATTCCATTCACTGAAGGTCAGAGGTCTTACCGCCCAACGTAGCCTTCATGCACTGCTCGATGAGGCAGTGACACCGGCACACGCTGCGTCTTCTAGAAAGGAACGCGATGTTTTGAACCAAACAGTTGAAGAATTTCCATCTAAATGAACACTACTTATTGCAGCACGCGAAAACCCATACCACAGCCCTTCGTTTGGGTAACCCACCTGTTCCCGCTCAACCCATCCCATCCTTGCTTCGTACCATCGTAACGCTGTGTCCCCCTTCAGACGTCACTTTCGTCCTCACGGGAGATCTGTCAACTTCTGCACGACCGCGAAGCGCTCCCTAGCTTCCGTCGACAAAGCCGCGTTACCTGGTCGATCGACGAGAACCGTGTGCACGCCGGCGTCATCCGCAGCTTCTGCTTCTGTTTACATGACTGTTAGCAAAATGCTCTTGAGTCTGTATGTATGGTGTTTCACGCGCTCAGAAGGGCAAGGTAGAAGTTGAGATGAGAGTTGAGAGAGTGAGTTCCAAGCGGCGGTTATTAACACGAGCTCGGAACTCGTGTCGTGTGGGGAAACCACTATCGAACACCCGCGCAATGACGAGAGGCTTGTTGCGATGACGACCGTCGATTGTTTCGGTTATATTAATAGGCCACCCATGGTTGTGCTGACGGACGGATCGTTCAGTCTATCGGACTCGTTTCACTGCGAAACAGGACCGGGGTTGGGGCCTTCAACCACGTAAATCGGTACTTCACTCTGACAACAGCAACTTTGCATAAAGCGGAGCAATATCGCAAACCACATACCTTTCGCATTATCCGTCAAAAAAGTAACCTTGCTAACCTCCATTCCCAACTCGGTGCAGATCTTCTCATATGACCCCTTCTCTAGCTTCGACCCCGCAATCGTAGGGTCAAAGTGTGCTGCGAAAAGGGGCTTAAGGTCGCGCGTCGTCTGGCCGTCTTCGACTACGGAGAAGAACTGGAGCTGGGCCTGCACGCTGCCGGAGGAGAAGATGGCGAGAGTTTTGCCGGCATGCTTCCATGCTTCCAAGGTCGGAATCACATCGTCGAAGAGTGGGGTCTTGAGCTCGCCGTTGTCATAGCCCGTCTTCCATAGCTTGCCTGATAGTGCGGTTAGTGACGCCGTGGCAGAGCCGTTGGTCTTTGATGTATGTGGGGCTGTAACTATCAAGACAGGGGATGAAGCTGGAATGGTGGTGGAGGTGGGATGCGTATATTGGATATAGCTGCGGTGAGCGAGGATGAACAACAAACATGGAAACATTGATGAACAGCGCAGCACCCGAGGTGTACAACGACCAGTATCGCAGGGAGCAGGAGGCAGGCTCCTCGGCCCCAATTGCCGGCTCGACAGCGATCAATCCGATGCCCGCTAACATTGGAGCGGAGATGGCGGCTACTGCGATTGACGTGGCGAAGATCACCAGGATGGACCTCTAAGATCACTCGGGGCCCGAAACGACGTAACGAGGGCGAAAGAGCAGCGGACTTGGACGGAAACGTCGGAAATGGGACCTACCTTGGAGCTGCTTCAGATACGTGGCCTTGACGTCTCTACGCATCAGATCCGCTACGTGGGCCAGCAGCGTCTCGGCATCCAACCTCGTCTCTTCGGGGAAGTCGGCGATGGCATTTTGGAAGGCCGGATCGTCCCAAGAGTCTTGTGCTAGGGCTGTGAGACGATCAAAGGCGTACGTATACTGCTTCTGTAAGCTGGCGTCGCATAGGAGGCACCAGTCGACAGGCCCCGGTGCCGTGGTCGCGTGACACCATGGCAATCGAATTAGGAGAAGAGCTCGTGAGCATAGCGAACTGGAATGGCTTGAAGAGTGCCGGTGCGACCAAGGCGCTGGAAGCGCGGACGGCGCGAAGCTCCACTGGGTATCACGAGGCCTTCCCGTGTGATGCGGGGAAGGATCGTCTCGAGGCAGCGACGTCGACTAATGACTAACTGGCGCGAGAGGGCAGACTGACCAGGACCTGTTTGACAAAGGAGATGGAGGAAATGGTTCCTTCTACAGCACAAGCTTGGGTCAGTACGAGTTGCATCTAAGCAGCAGCAGCATGGCGGTGTTGTGCACTTGTGAGGCTGGGTCGAGGCGCGCATGGCTGGGGTAGCACAAGTCTGGGGTGCAGCAGCATGCGACGAAAACGCGCGTGGTTCTGTGAGACTCGGGGGGCGTCGACGGGCTGGGCCAGACTCGACAGCGGCTGCATCGAAGCGTCGGCGGAGAGGCTGGGTGCAGGGCGGGCAGCGAGCGCAGGCGAAGACGAAGACGTGCCAACATACCAATATCGAGGAGGAGGACCTGGGCATTCTCCCAGCGCGCGCGATTGAGAGACGCGGGAGGCATTGTTGACGCGTTGTTGTTGATGTTTGGGAGCGGTGTAGGGCGGTGAAGGAAAATTTTCAGAAATGCTGTCGACAACAGCGAGTGGTGTATCGAGATGGGCGCTGGTTGGTGCAAATCGCCCGTGTGCACGTCGGGAGGTTCCCATTTTCCAGCATTAGCGGTCTGGGTGATGAAGTCGTCTCACAGGCCTGTGATAAGAGCAAGGCCGAATAGCAGTACGTGCTTCTGAACGTGGAGAAAATTTTCACTTGGATGTGCTTTGATGGTGAGGGAGGTGTACCGCATGCGATGGGATGACAGCGAGGCTGAGAGAGAGCCAGAAGCACACGCTCGCCTGGCTGCTTTGCGCGCTTCGCACCCCACAGTGCGTCGCTTACCCGATCTCACACATGGACGCGCGCAACGCAGAGTAGGTCCAGCTTACGGAGCCCGCATCCGGACGGAGTCGAGCGAGATATTGCCTCTTCGAGGTTGTTTGTCAACAATGGCATGCGCAGTCTCGAGCTCCCGCTCCAGCGCGCACTCGAGCTCCAGCTGTCGCGTCGCGGCCCGCGCCCCACTCGGAGCCGTGCCGCCATGAAGATTCTTTGTGGTTATTCTTGCAATTGATGCAAAAGCTCGCCATGCCATAGGCCAGACGGCAGCGCGTCGGCTGTGAAAAACCGTGTTGCTGGCAGCTCACCGCCTGGAAATCAGGGACGAGTGGGTACGGTGCTGCGTGTTGGGTGCAGTAGCGCTCTGGTCGGCATGCTTCGGGCGTGGCGAGCGGCCGTCTACGCATGCAGGCTGCTGCACGTCTCCTGCAGGCCTCGTCGAGCGAGGGGGGCCGTTTGGAGGACGTGGTGGACGCTGCCACGGAGGCTTGGGCATGGCCGAAGCCGGACAAGGCACTCATGTCAGCACACCGACAATGTTTCATTTCCGCAAGTACAGTGTCTCTGCCCAGTGGGCAGAAGCCACGAGTCGACAGCATGAGATTTTTCCCCAGACCAAGACGTCTGCGGTTGCTACCCGCTAGCCGTGCGCAGGTGGAACTCGAGGGGAGCGACGGCGACGGACACATGTGGACGCACCAAAGGGCTGCGAGCGCTAGCCAGATGAAACGTATGCGCGCTCGATCGGGAGCCAGGTCGAGGCAGCCCCTGAAGTCCAGCGCATGTACGCCGCACGCCGCGCGCCACACGCCGCTCGCGGAAGGGCGTGGGGCAGCGAGGACAGCGAGGACAGCGCGGGCAGCAGCAGACTGCCGCTCGCAGCGACCGTCGACAAAGCGCGGCGCGAGGTGGGTGAAGACGCGACGATAACGGCATCGCCCATGGTGCTCAGCGGTCCGACGATCAGCGGCGGCCGGCCCAATGAGCGGGCAGGTTGTCGTGTTGCACCACTTGGGGACAGGGTGGCGTGCAGGCGAATGGCGTGCGAGGGCGTGCTGGCTATTGGCTGCTGGCCGGTGGCAGTTGGCTGCTGCTGGCTGCGCGCTGCTGGCTGCTGGCTGCTGGCTGCAAGAGGTGCCGCCGGCCTAGCCCCGGCCCTTGTGCGGACTGGTTTCAGTGCCGGCGCGCACCTCGAGCTCAGCATTCGGGATGGACGGAACCCAGCATTCGGCAGGAGATGGAGGAGCAGTCAAGAGGCGCCTGTAGCGTCACGAGCACAGCACGTCTGCTTCCATCCAGCGCTGCCGGTGCCCTTCTCAGTCCAACAGACACCAGACAGAAACCTGGTGCAGGCGAGGCCGGCAGAATGCCCTGGAAGCTTCGCCGGGGTTGCAGCTGACGGCGTGACGCACGTCGGAGCCACCCAAGCCAGGCGCTAGCAGGGGCTGGGACGCTGGGACGCTGGGACGCTGGGACGCTGCCATCAAAGGCGGACTAGCCCCAGAGCGGCCTTCCTTGGCCTGGCCTGGTGTTGGCTGTGCCCAGTTGACCGCCTTCTTCCGGCTGCCCTATTAGTCCCCTCGCTCTCTCTCTCCCTCTCACCCTCCGTCCCGTCACCTCATCCACCTTGCTATGTGATCTTACAGCACCCGATACTCCAAGTCGTTCTTGCGTCGCAGCTCCCAGCGCTCCTTCCTTCCCGCCTTCCTCCACCCATCCTCCACCTCGCCCTCGCCCTCTTCGCCGCTTCTCTAATACACCCATTCCTGCCACTCGCTGTTGCCGCATCAACCGGACGCCGCTGCCCTGCTTGCCCGACCTCGAACACGACCACCCACCCGTCCCAACCACACCCACACACCAGCCTTCAGCCTTCAGCCCGCTCCACTCCACTCCAGCTCGACCACGCACATCGCACCTCCACGCCACATCCGGTCGCACCCCCCGTCGTCAGCCCTTTGATGTGATACCCTACAGCACCCATCATCTCCGGCCTCGACAGACCTGCGCCGTGCACCGCTTCGTGGACTCGCCCTTTGATGCTCCATCGATCAGACGCCGCCCGCAAAGCCCGCCAACCCTAGCATCTCGCACCCGCCGAGGCCCTCGCTATCCGACTCCCGTGAGCCCGCCTCCCGCTGACTCACGCCCGTCAACGAACCCCCCCGACAGCCCGCCTGTCCGCCCCTACGCCTCTCCACGCTTTACGACTTTCCCTCTTTCACGCAGCGACCTCCTCTCGTTCTTGCCTTCCGGACGGCTAGCACCTCCGCTCTACGACCGCGTCCTCCCCGATCGACTCGGCTATCCATACCAATTAATACAGCAAATGAGCGTCACATTCTCTTGACCATTTCCTTGTCTTTTGTCAGTCGACCCACTCCCTGTGCATATCGCCCTCGACTTTTTCCTTGTTCCCGGCTTTCTGGAGCCACCCACTGCACCTCTGCAGCCTGTTTGCTTGACGACATCATCTCTTCGGTCTGCTCTTCTCTCATCTCGGATCGGACGACTACCATATCATTTGTTTTTCTTACACATCTACACCCAACTTCGTCGGCACTCAACGGTTCCCCTACGTTATCGCTTCGTGGCTTGACGGCAATCGGCCCTTTGTCTGATTACGACTCTTATCTTTGCTCGCTTATCTGCTTCAGCTGAAGCTCACCTCGACGCTAGCCACCGGGTAGACCTTTCGGAAACCCTCGGCCAACCCTCCCCCAGCGTCCAACAGTCTCCTCCATGGAGTGCATGCGCAACCAGCTTCAACCAGGTGCTGTACTCAATGGACAATACGAAACCATTTGTCCCCTCAACCATGGCTCCTTTGGCATGGTCTTCCAGGCCCGCGATCTGGTAACCGACGAACACGTTGCCATCAAGGTCATCACAAAGGCCACGGCGCCCGCTGGCTGCCCCACCGCCTTCGCTGTTGACGAGCGCTCCGAGGAGCTGGGCGTCCACCTCCGCATCAGCTCGCACCCTAACATTGTCAACTGCCTCCAGTCCTTCGAGAGCACCAACCACGTCTACCTTGTGCTCGAGTTCTGCTCGAATGGCGACCTCTATGAAGCCATTCGCCTCGGCAAGGGCCCGCTCGAGACGGAGCATGTGCGCGATTTCATGTTCCAGCTGGTCGGCGCTGTCGAGTTTATGCACTCCAAGGGCATCTACCACCGTGATATCAAGCCGGAGAACATCTTCATCGCTCAGTCTGGCTCGATGAAGCTCGGTGACTTTGGCCTGGCCACCACCGATGCTTGGTCTTGGGAGGTTGCTGTCGGTAGCGACCGCTACATGGCTCCGGAGCAATACGACCCAACCAGCGCCGGCTACTCGACCGCAAAGGCAGACATTTGGGCGCTCGGCATCTGCCTGCTCAATGTGCTCTTCTCCCGCAACCCTTTCGCCGTCCCCTGTGCCTCGGACCCCCTCTATGCCGACTTTGCTCTGGACCGTCAGACGCTCTTCGACGTGTTTCCCAACATGTCCCAAGACACGTTCCAGGTCTTGATGCACTGCCTTGCTGTCGATCCCGAGAAGCGCGACTTGTCGCTTGTCAAGGAGGCTCTCGCTCGCGTCATCAGCTTCACCATTGACGACGAAAGCCTCGACGAGTTCTGCACCGACGACCGCGAAACCATCATCGCCAGCGCCAACCGCGAGCCTCTTCGCACTCCCTCCATCTCTACGCCTCACATCGACAATGGCGGCTCCTTCCCCTGGGCCAAGGCTTTGGCCATGTCCCCGCCGCAGCCGTTCCGCCAACTGTCCGCTATCCCGGATACCGAGATCTACGCCGAGGACCTCTTCTCTCGCTCTGACAGTGAAGATGCCTCGTGGTCCGGGATCAAGCAAGACAATGCTTCCATCGTTTCGTTCGTCGATTCTGGCCTGGGTCTGTCCTTCAAGTCCAGCCATGTCAATGGCCCGGACCCGATCAAGATCAACCGCTCCCGTCCTGTTGCCATCTCGGGCTCGCTTCCCGTCAACGCAGCCCGACCCTTCGGCAGCATGGCGTCCATCTTCGGCAAGAAGCGTGACGTTATATCCAAGAGCTGGAGCGATCTCTGGGACGATGACGACGAGGAGCAATTCATCGCAGAGATTGAGAACAGCTATACGCCCAGCGGCAAGAAGAAGGAGAAGATGGTCGTGTCGGAGCACGGATCTGGCGTTAACACTCCCCGTGGCGGCCTCTCGGAGCTTAAGAACCCTGCCATCGTCAACAACCGCAGGAGCCCATCTCCCAAGCAGCACCGCAGCATCGAGAACCACGTCAGCGAACAGACTGGGTTCATTTTCGAGGAGCACACCCAAGCGGCGCCCCGTTACTCTCCTCCTCCCAAACGCAGCGCCGCCGACAAGTGGGCTGCGCTTGGTGACCGTCGACGCAATCAGCCAGCAACCCCGCAGAAGACGGTCAAAACTCCCAAAGCAGCGCAATCAGCTCCCGTGCCGGCTCGGAAGCGCAGCCGTACTGGCAGTTGGAGGCGTCCGATCCACTGGGGCCCAAGCCAACATGAAAATGCTGGCATCCCCGAGAAGCCAAAGGATATGTGGAACGCGAAGAAGGATTGGCGACATCACAACGAACCGTCGCCGGTTCACGACATCGGCGACCTTGAGTGGGTTGGAGGTTGGAATGACCTCCACTTGTAGTCTTGACACTTTTCATCCCTGAGTACTTTTTTTTTATGGCTTTCCCCTTTTTCCTCTTCTTTCTGGGAAACAAGAAAACCCTTTGTTCTGGACACCTAGGACGAGCTTTCCGCATCCTAACCCATACGCATTCAACTTGTAGCGCTAGAGATACCATTTTCCTTGGCCGCGACTCTCTACTCTCCTCACCGATACCCCTCTCCTCTATCATAACATTCTCCACCTGTATATCTTGCCACATCGTTAGTACCCTTGGTATCTCTCTTTTGTTACTTGGATGCATTGGGAAAGGGATCCGGAGCCTCATCGGATGAACAAACTGCACAATGTACGGCATGACGGGGCGGGGCGTTTGTTCACACGTTTTTGTTTTGTTACCTTCGGGAAAACATGCGCTTAAGCTTTCTTGTGCTCTAGGGATGATTTAGCTAGTCAAGACTCGTATCCGTCGGGATCTCCGCCGCTGTTTCGATGGTTATCGGACGGCGCCGGAGCTCCGGGATTTACCCACTCACACTGTGTTCCCATCTGCTGTGATGTGCTTTGATTAGCTTGTACGTGGGTCAGACAGATGGTTTTTGAGTATACAAATCACCTGTCCATGCATGTAGATGGGAAATGGAGACATGAACTGCGGACGTCTGACGACGACCCACTGTGCTGTTACAGCCATTTCGAGCACTAGACGAGTTGTTTTGCAGCTACAGTCAATAGTGCCATTGGTCCTATCTGTTTATCGAGACGCGACACCTTTAGCAGAGTAGACAACACAGACAGGCCAAGCCAGACGACTCAGAGTGCGGCTCCACGTGATGCATGTCTAGTGTAGTATAGTAATTTAAATCCACTTGTAGAGTGCAGCCAGGTAAATCTAGTAGTAAAGTTGGGCCTACTTGCGGCTTCAGCCCGGCAAGTAGAGGGAGGGTATCGTTGAAAAAAGCATGCCAGAACGCCAGAATTCCTCCAGGATCGCTACGAGGGAAAATTAGGATGCGGTGCCGTCGGCGTCACAGGTGTACCAAGCCCTTTACTCTTCTTCCTCTTCGGTTTTGGCAAGCCCGCCACACTCTGTTTCCGGCCGAAGGAGTCCAGCGCCGCGGGCGTAGCGCCAATGCCCGTCTTGGGTGTGGCGGCACCCGAATTCACGGCGCTCTGCGTCTCTGGCTTGATATTGGCGACGGCTACGGCTTTCTCCGCGGCTTCAGCTTCTCGTTGTCGAGCCTCTTCCTCTCGCTTCTCGCGTGCCTTGACGGCGCCGTAGGTTTCGCGAAAGACGAAGGCGCCGGGTTCGCCTTGCAGCGGGTTTTCGTCCATGAATTCGTCGTAGTATTCGCCTGTGTTGTGGAGGGACTGGAGGAAGAGGGCGTCGGAAAAGGCATCGATGGTTTCGGTGGTCTCGGTGGGCTCGGTCGTGCGCTGGGTCTGCGGTTGGGACTGGGATACAGGCTCTGCGGCTGCGGGTGCTGTAGATGCGAGCACTGCCTGCTCGGTCGCGGCGAGAATGGGACTGCCGATACGGCTCGCGGTAGACGCCGTCTTGGGTAGCTCGTAGGACGGAGGCAGGTACGAGTGGCCTATTCCAGGCGCAAACTGAGAGAGGTTCTTGGACAAGTCGTAGGCTTGCTGGAGCTGCGTCGCCGTAGTAAGAAGCCTCAACTGCACCACATCCAACAAACTCGGCGCCATACGAATCCTTGTCCCATCCGTATAATACGTGCCCTGAACCTGTACCTCGGGCCGTCCCGTCTCCTGGTTCAGCATCTTGAACTGGCGCTGTATGACATATGGCTGGCCCGGCCCTTGGGGCTCCGCAACGCAGAAGTAGGATAGCCCGGCGGGGAACCTGGCCAGGTGCTCCTCAAAGAGGCGCCGACTCATGAGCGTGGAGTGGCCGTCTGGGTGGTTCCGGAGTTGTTGCATAAGGGCTGTGTTGTTGGAGGCTGCATCGAAGAAAGGCGAGTTCATGAAGTACCAGAGGATGGAGTCGGTGTTGAGATTGCCGCCGGGGAGCTCATGGAGAAGATATGGGGCGTCGAATTCGGTTTCATCGAGGAGGGCAGGTTGGGGTGCCATAGTGGGTGTGATGTTATGTGTCAGGCAGATGGGTCGTGGTCGTGTGTTGTGCAGTGCTTTGGTCGCGGGGTTAGGAAGGATGGTGGTCCAAGCTCCTTTGGGTGAGTACCGCGGGAAAGACCAAACCCTCCGCACTCACTCCCACGTCGACATCACCAACACCCCCCGCCTTCAGCATGGATCTCGTGCAGACTGTGCGCAAAGAAGGCAGCCGGTAAGCAAGCCAATTCGGACAGACCCTCGTCAAGGACTAGTCTAATACCCGATCAGCGGCGGCCGCGCTGACTTCAAGTGGGAAGACGTCAAGCAAGATGCGCAGCGCGAAAACTATCTCGGCCACTCGCTCATGGCCCGTACGTCGCCTGCTCTGCACTGTTAGACCCTTGCTAATACTCCACCAGCCGTGGGCCGCTGGCAGCAACGCAAGGACCTCAACTGGTACGCCAAAGGCGACGGCGAGGATGACGGCCGCACCGAAGCTGAAAAGCTCGCCGAAGAAAAGCGCAAGGTGAAAGAGGCCGAAGAAGACGCCATGCTCCGTGCCATGGGTCTCCCGGTCCCCGATCGAGCCTCTACGAACGCGAACTTGACGCCGCTGGGCGAGAAGGCGCATGAAGCGAATGTGGAGAAAGCCATGGATGAAAAGGCTAACCAGGGCGAGGGCGAGGGCGAGGGCGATGCCGTCGTGAAGCCAAGGGAGAAGAAAGAACGCTCCAGGAGGCGCAGAGATGACGATGATCGCCGAAACCGGAAAGGGAGACACAGGTCGCGGAGCAGGTCGAGAGATCGGCGCGACAAGAGACGCGATCGGTCACGGTCTCGCGAGAGGCCAAGGGAGAAGGATATGGGCGAAGAGAGGCGCAGACATCGGTCTAGGGATCACGAACATAGGCGGCGAGATGGTCGGGAAGATCGTCGTAGAGACCGGCCTTCAAATGACCGCTCGCCAGTCCGTGAGAGGGATCGACACAGAAGGCGGAGGAGTCGGTCGCCATACGAGAGACCAGAGAGAAGGCTTGATTGAGGACTCTTCGTCATTATCTTTCATCATCACAAGGCGTTATAGGTATATACCATTACTATCTGCAACGACATTATTGACATCTGCTCTCAGTTTCCCTTAGGTGTCCTCCGCTAGAGTGCTCTCCACGGCCTTCAATATCTCTATTAGCTCCTCTTCCTGCATTGGCTTGCCCATTACTTGGACATGTGTTGGCATTCCCTCAAAGCTCTCAGCCTTGTCTACGCTACTATTCAGTGACATGTCAATTGCTGACAAGGAATGACCCACAAGGAGGCTCATACGCCGCGTCACTCCTGAAGAATGGCTGATCAAGCTCTTTTTGCGCCTTCTGGAAAGGCAAGATTCCGGACGGATACTGTCTTGCGTTAGCTTTCACCCAGAGGGCTTCACACATACTCACGTTTAGTAGATTCTGTAACACCGTGTAAACAGTCACGCCATACGTATCATGCGGCACCGCGGTTGCCTGATACCCCGGCATCACCACTGCATCGAGCTCATGCTCGACAAAGAGATCGTGATATCTCTTCACAATCTTACTGCGCTCGACATTCATGTCCCACAGCTCATCCAGGCTCGGTTCCCACGCCCCCAGCTCCTTGAACGACGCCGTCTTAAGCGACGGCACCGGCGGCTCCCCACCAGCCTTGAGGATTGTGAAAGGCGTCTTTTTGGGATCCAACTTGAAGAACTTATACGACAATACCGCGCTTTCCCACAAATCCGGAATCGTGTCGTCTAACAGCACCACCTGATGCCCCTTCTCTTTGAGCTTGGTAGTCGCAGAATGCAGTGCTCGTGCCACCGGTGGGTGCAGCGGCCTCTTCGGATGTCCGCGGATCAGTCCGAATCGTAGCGGCCGCGCAACAGGCTCCACGCGTCTCCAAGGCACATTCAGTACACCTTCGTCGAACATCCACGTATCGCTGGTGCAAACCGTTCGCATTACGAGCTCTGTATCCCGCACACTCCATCCCACAGGCCCAATGACCGCCTGAATTGCACTGGGACTACCAAGCCTTCCCGGTGCTACACCGCCGCCCATTGGAATTCGCCCTACACTCGGCTTGAAGCTCGTAACGCCACAGCATAGCGCGGGGATTCTACAGCTCCCGGCGATGTCGGTGGCCATGCCTAGAACGCTACCACGCATAGCTATGAGGGCTCCTTCGCCTCCTGTGCTGCCGCCTGCGGTGAGTGAAGGGTTGTGAGGGTTCAAGGTTCGGCCGTTGATGTTATTGTCCGAGTCGGCTGTCATCATTGTTTGGGGGAGATTGGTTTTGCAGTAGAAGACTGCCCCGGCTGCTACGAGGAGGTCGACGAGAGGACTGTTGGTGGTTGATGGGGGGTGAGATAGGAAGGCTACGTAACCAATTGCTGCCTGCGTGCCTTTGACTTGGAAGGAGTCCTTTGCATCGTCAATATCGAATAACTGGTGATCTGAGCCTGTGCCACACATACCTTGAGCGATATGGGCAGTCCATGCAACGGCCCCATCGGCCTCCCTGCTTTTGCAAGATACTCGTCGCATTCCCTCGCCCTCGCCATAGCCTGCTCAAACATAATTTCGGTAAGACAGTTCACGCACTGCTGTGCAATGGCCGCTCTTTTGCAAAACGCGCCAACAACGTCTACGCTTTTTACCTTTCCGCTACTCATCATTTCAACGAGGCCGGTGGCATCGTAGTTCTCGGTCAGATCTAATTCATATTCGGAAAGGAGGCCGGAATTGCGGGGAACGGAAAGAACGCTGGTTATGGAGGTTGAGGTTATTGGAGACGTTAGAGACGTGGGCAGGAGCCATGTTGAAGGGATCTTTTGAGAGAGGGAGGCGCGTTTGGAAGCCGCGAGGGTGAGATAGTCCACGATTAGTGGAGCTGCCATTGTGGTCTGGGCGTGTGATGGACAGTGGTCCTAGTCGTTAGAGTATGACTGAGTACAAATGAAATGGGAGGGAGAACAATATGTTGAGAGATACCTGAGCGCATTTATATAGTTTATGTGAGCTAGATCTGAGTACCTTGCCTGACCTTGTGCTTTAGTGGAGATAACGTGGGGATCCGATGCTGGATTCCGAGGCGATATGTTGAGTGCAGGGTACCCCGCTTGAGGAGTAACCACTCTACCATGATGTGTGTGGTTTGCGATGCTCTTTGCAAAGGACATCCCAAGGTTCTCAGTGCCTAATGCCTCGCTCAGCGGGTCCTGAGATTTTGTTTCAGAACGCTTTGGCAGATACCTACAGGCACTTTGCAGACGTCTCAAGTATTTACCGGCCTCAGCTTCGTGTACAATGCCTCTATCCCGGATTGGGGTAACATGATGCGTCGTAAATTCTATTGAGAGATCGGAATTGTTATCTGCAAAGCTCATCCAGCGAGACCCGCCCAAAGTCTCATTTTGCGACGCAGCTTGTACCCCAACCTTGGACTCTGGGCTCATCTGCCTTACTGTCACATTTTGTACAGTTTGTTTCTTTTCTGAACGTACAGCGGCGGGAACTGGGGTAATTTATTCGTAAATTCTGTGTCTATTTTTGAAGCATTTTCCCAAGATAGAGCGCTCCTATGTGACAATTTTCAACATACTCATTAGAGGCAGTCGTATCGAGTCGTATAGCCATGCCCCCCTCAATAAGTTTGGCTGACGTTACGCGCCGCTCTCCGCAGTACTTGTTCTCGAATAATGATGCATTATCCACATGTTCTTCTACGCAGCCAAAATCGCACTTATGGACAACTTACTACGCCCTCTTCCACTAGGCTTCACATGAACTTCTTCGGATCTAAACTCCCCAAACTCGCACTCAGAATCTTACCATCCCAAACAAGCTCACTCAAGCACTTCCCAGTCCCAGGTCCGTTCTGTATCCCCCAACAAGTATGCCCCGTCCCCATCAGCACCCCCTTCACCTTCGTAGCCCCAATAATCGGCCCACCTCCGCTACTCACATTAGGCAAATAGCAAGCCTGTCTCGCCATGATCTCTCCATCTCGCAGTTCTTCCGATATGGAGGAGACATGATCGGCGATCTCTTGACACTGCGAATCATCGCATTGCACGAGGTCGGTCGAAGTGGGGAGTGGAATGAGGGTGTCGCCTTCGCCGCAGGCGTAGACTTCGTTGTTGGGGCGAGCGTAGATTTCAGGAGTTACGGTATGTGCTTTGCGTGAATCGTTGCCGCGTGGAAGGTCGATGGAGGTGAAGAGGCAGTATGCGGAAACGGGACGCGATGGTCGGATCGTCACCGAGTGTGCGCGGAGGGCTGATATTGGCGCGGAGGGCCAGATAGTCTTCGTCCAGGGGCCCGCTGTAAGAATGACAGTATCCGCAGCCATCGTCTCCTCCTCTCCAGAATCTTTACTTCTGTACGTGACAGATTCCGCCGCTCCGCCCACTTGATTGATACTAGTGGCACTGCCATATATAATTTTCACTCCCTTGTCTTGAGCCAGCGCCACCATGCTTGTGGTAAACTGGTACGGATGAACCTGGGCGGTGGTAGTAGGATCGCCCATCTTGTCGTAGGCTTGGATGCGTTCGGCAGCTACCCAATCGAGCTCTTTTGGTACACCGGCTGCGCGGAGTAGACCCAGCGCTTTGTTCGACCGTTTCTGCAGGGACACACCGTCCTTCTTATCGGATGGTGCCTTCGAATCTGCAAGGACGCCTTGTATGTCGATTTGACCACAGTGTACGGCACGGTAGCCCCAGCGTTCTGCGCCATTGTGATTTTCCGCGAGCTATGGAGCTGGATTAGCCCAATATCGCAAAATCTTTGAGAGATCATGACCCTGTACATAAAAACACGGTACTCACCTCCCTATGCAACCGATAACTCAACGGTACAATGCAACTCGGATACGCCCAAAGAGCCAACAAGCCACCCGCCTTTCCCGACGCTCCTCCCGCTATCTTGGTCGCTTCAAGTAGTGTTATGCTATCTCTTTCCCTATTGAATTTTCCATGGTGCGAGAGAAAGTATGCGGTGGTGGCGCCGATGATACCGCCGCCTTGAAGGATCAGTTCGATGCAACATTCATACCTGGAAATGGCGATATATACCAACAATGACAATGTTTCTAGGCTTTTGTTCCGACGCCATGATACTAGATAGACCCGATGCAGAGTTAAGCATAAGAAAGATTGGTGAGTAGCTGTGGTGGATGTGGCGTAATAAGAGATGTCTTGGCTGCAGGTTTACTATGTACGTCATAGGTGCATCGAATAGATTGTAGCAGTACAGTTCCCAAGGCAAACAGATTATCGGACAGATTTATACAGTACCCGCGAAACAACATCCCGCCATCAACTTGTCCAACACAATACTTAGTGCTTTTAGTCACCGCCGCCATCCATGTCGCCCCCTCCCATGTCCCCATCGCCATAGTCACCTCCACCATCACCACCACCATAGTCTCCTCCGCCATCACCTCCACCATCGCCCGCATCGCCCAGTGCAGAGCCGAGCATAGCACCACCCAGCAGACCACCACCCATACCCAGCGCCGCACCACCGGCCATACCCATACCACCACCGCCTGGTCTACGTCCGCCACCCATCATACCACCGCCCGGTCTACCTCCCCCACCCATCATGCCACCGCCCATCATGCTCTGCTGCGGGTAATACCCCTGCTGGCCATATCCGGGCTGTCCACCATAGTATTGACCATGCTGCTGCGGAGGTCCCTGTGAATGCGAGCCCGAGCTCCCCGTCGCCTTGCCTAGCAACTTCCCCAGAAGACCACCTTTCGAACGGCCCTTGTCTTGGGTGATTGGAGCAGCATACGAGCTCTGGCTTTGTCCGTATGGATTCGCATTATAGCCTTGCTGTGTGTACTGATTAGGTGGTGCGCCTTGCGAGTAGAAGTCGCCTGCCGATCCAGCACCTCCACCATGTCCTCGCGCGCGCGCGTCTTCTGTCTCTTGGAGTGTTCGGGCCAGGCGCTCGTCCTCGCTCATATTGGGCCCAGGCGATACTCCGCCGCTAGACGGAGCTCCGTACGGATTGTTGCTTGCGTATCCGGGGGCTCCAAGGTTCTTCTTCTCCATCGAGGATCGCGGGTCGGTACCCGCAGGCATGTAGTTTGGAGGCGCATCGTGAGCAGGTCCTTCACCTTGCGGATAAACGGGTTCCGTTGGTTTGTCCCATTGCGACTGCTTCGTGTAAAGGTTTACATAAAAGTACTCGCTGTATTGTGCTGCATTCTGTTAGGTGGAACGGGCGGATTCATGGTCCATCTTACAATTCCACACAGCCTTCCAGCCTTCAGGTACCTTCGGCGGGGGAGGACCCTATCAAACATGAGCTGCTGCATCTAAGAGAGATCACGTCTAGGCCTACCGTTGGGGGTGCATAGTCTGCCATTGTTTGTTAGGTTTGTTGTGGAGAATGTGGGAAGCTGTGAGTGGAGTCACAAAGCTAAAGCTGGTTGAAGGTCTATGCGGAGACACAAGCGCGTAAAGCCTGGGCTATGTGGAGGGGCAATTGCGCTCCGGAACTACCGCCCGTTGTTGATAGCGTGACGACATAGCCATGTGTGTCTGTGCGATGGCGTTGCGCTAGGTTAGGACATCGTCATCAGCAAGGGCGCCGGATAATGCGGCCGGAAAGTCAACCACAAGGTGATGAAGACACTAGGATAAGTAAGTGAGCAGATATGCCTGACAGACACAATGGAATTAATTACTAGCAAGTATGTGCAGAGCGAAAGTCACCAGGTACCTACGTCCAGCCCCACCGGACTTATTAGAGGCCGCGCCATGCCACAAAAGACAGACTGTACTATGTCGGAAGTATACGCAAAAAGTCGCAGCGCTATCTGTGCAAAGCAAAAGGCCAACGCTCGAAGGGTATTGAAATTATCTCAACGATTTGCGGCGAGTTACCGTGGAGATGGGTAGTATTCGTACAAAAACAATGCGACCATCGCGCTAGCTCCCCGCCATGTGTGTGGCAGGTTGACGTGTTGTGTATAGAGATCGTTATACAGATAGGCCATGTATGAGGTCCGACATGATGATGGCCACACTCAACGGTTTGCTGTCAGGTAGTCGGCAGCCTGCGCGACGTTAGATGTGTCTTAGGTGGGGCGAAGGTGTCCGTCTCACCTTGTTGATGTCGTAATCAAACTTTTCAAGTGCATCCAATGCGTCCCCTCGGGCATAGCCCATACCAGTCAATTTCTTTAGGATTGGATCGTCGTGTTCAGTTCCAGTGCTGATCGCTCGACCAAGCTGCGGCATCGCAGGTGACAGTTGCTTGGATGACGAAGCGACTGCACCCTCGCGGTCCAGAGTGTCGAACACGGACTTGCCAAGGTCGCCGGACGAATGATGTAGGCCCTTGTCTTGCGACGACTCCATGTTCGAGAAAATTGCGTCCCAATCTTGCGAAGAAGAAGCGGGTTGTGGTGCCACCGGTTGCCCAAAGCTCTTTGAGAGGTGTTCAAAATCGCTGAAGCTATCCTCGCCATATGCTTTGCCAGTGGGTGTCTGCTGAGACGCCATGGTATTGGACTTGGACGCGGCCGGCGAGTCAAAGACGGGGTTGAACTCATCGAATGTCTCGCGGTGCTGCGAAGAAAACATATCGTCGTCCGCCTTATCATCGGCCTCCTTGGCCTCGGTGAGGTCATCAAACCCAGCATCGAAGTCTTCGTTAAAAGCTGATTTAGACTGCGCCTTCGTATCGCTAGGCGGGTGAGAAACTGCAGAGTGGTAGGCGTCCGACGGCACAGTCGAGGACGGGGTGTCTGTGGGTGGCGGCGACGTGGTGGCCGACTTGGCGGCGGACGAACTGCCAAAGAGTGCGGCACCATGTCCTCCTGATGGAGCGCTAAAGGGCTTCTCGGGAGATTGCGATGTGGACGGGGACGTCGGATCGGTTCGGGAAGGGAGCAAACCTCCGAATTCAGGCGGAAACTGGTTGGAACTGCTCCTCTTAGGGACTGAGGAGTCATAGCTTGGGGGAGACATTTGCGCGCCGGGCGATGGTAATACGCTGACATTTGATTCAAGACGATTCATAGGTGGTGGTGGCGCATAAAGATCATCGTGTGAAGCATCTCCTTCAGACATGATTGGATTGACTTGTGGAGGCTGCTGCTGACCAGCCGAACGTCGTTGCTGTGGCGACGCCGAGGTGAAATTGTCGGCGAAACCTTGCTCGCTGTTGCTGTCGCTGTCATCATCGTGGGCAAGATCCTCAATGGGTGGGAATTCCTTTGCAAACTTGCTGGTGTTCGCCGGACCGTTTGCAGCGCTAGACCCTGTGTTCTGACGAGCAGGAGCAAATCCAGCGAAGGCGGCATCAAAGTCAACTTTCTGGCCCGGGCGAGGCTGATCGTTTGACATCGCCGAGAACGGGTCTGTGCGACCATTTGTTTTGCTTTGCTCACTCATGCTGCTACCGCCGGTAGGCATTTGCTGCAACGGAGAGCTGGTGTCCCGCGGGAAAGCGCCGGGAAGGTCTTTGGATGGCAATGGTCCCCCAAAGCCCGAGAACATATCCTTCCGATCATCTGTCCCCGGGCCAGATCTGGTCTCGCTGGTGACGCTGGCAACCGGGGAAGCAGTCTCGTGACGTTCGAACGTGGATGGATTGAAGTTACCAGGTTCAGTACGCTGGGTCTCAGTGCGCTCAACAGCAGGTTTCTCCGGCACGGGTGTGCTAGCTGGGGAAGCTTTCGAGATCGTGGGCGTTTCGTTGCCTGGTCCACCTGGACCGCCATACCTACTCGCGGGTGCCGAAACTTTGACCGATGAGCTAAAGGAGTCCGATCGCGGTACCGTGTCCCTCAGAGGTAGAAACGCCGAGGCAAATTGTCGTGACTCGGGAGGCGCCGGGGGCTCACCAGCACGTGGCGACTCTTGGTAAGAAGACAACGGAGGAGACGTTGACGGTGTCGGGACATCGGGACCCTCTGAAGAGCGCACGGAGTGTCCGGAAGGAGCAGAAAAGGTTGGCACTTGGCTCTGGCTATCCGACCGGAAGGATGTTGGAGGCGCACTCGCCTGTGGAGAGGCAAAGGAGCCAAAGACGCTATCAAAGTCCTTGTGAGGACCTCCGCGAGTGAATCCAGACGGAGACATGGTGTTTTCCGAACTTGGTTGGGGTGACTGGCGAAAGAAGGGATTCGTGCTTTGACTCGCAGTGGAGACCGCAGGGCTGACGACGTTTGAAGTCGGTCCAGGCGGGCTGCGAAACTCTTCGGGTGCCTTACTAAGGTCTGTAATCTCAGACTTGATCTTGTCGCGTTCCCCTTCGTTGGTAGCAAGCTGCTTCTTGTTGATAGCTACCATGCCCTTTTGCTGCCGTGCGTCGCTCCTCATCTTGTCAAGCTGTGGTCGCAACGCGCCAATTTCCGCGTTCGCCTGCCGGATGCGCTCCTTCAAATTGTTGTTCTCACGCTGGTCCGCTTCAAGAGCACCTCCCACCTGGCGGTGCTGGGCCTGGAGATCATGCAGAGTTCCCTCAATGGTTACGAGTTCCTGCTGCAGCTTGCGGGTATCATTCCTTGAGGAAGCCAGCCGATCTTCAACCGCCTTAACGTCCTTGACCTCTTTTTCGTAAGCGGCTTTGAATTGCGAAAGACGAATCTCCAGCTCGCGTTTCTGTTTGCTGACGTTGTTCAAGTCGCCCTCAGTAGCGGTCTTCTTATTCTGCACTTCTTGCATTTGGTTCCTGAGAGTAGTCATCTGGTTCGACATGTTGGCTAACTCGGTCGAGTCCTGTGTCAATTTCTTGTTGATCTCTGGATCACTCTCACTCCCTAATAGATCGTCCATGGCGGATGGTGGGCCCCGTTGCTGGGGTGCCGATCCAGCAGAGGCTCCCGTTGAGTGGGATGTAAGGGTCTGACCGAATGATGAAGATGGCATGAATGGCTTGAACGTCGATGCGGGGTTGCGCGGCGACGGCTGGAACGGGTGCGGCGACGTCGGAGAGGCAGTCTTGCTCGCAAAGGGGTCATTGTCAAAGGGTTTGGCGAACGAATTTGAGCCACCTGTTGACTGCTGTAGCTGAAGCTGGGCGGGGACAGGAGCGGGCGCAGAGAAGGCGTCAAGACCGAAAAGGTCATCGGCTGCAGACTTGGGTCCCAAGGAAGCAGGTTGAGGTTCTGGCGCGGGAGCAGAGGGCACACCAACCTGGCCGCGCATGCTCGGCGGGATAAGACTGAGTGGTAGTGCCGAGGGAAGTGGGGTTCGATCTTGTATCCGCTGTTGCCTGATCAGATACATGGCCACCGCAAACTCGTCTCTCGATAGCTGCCCCTCCGACTTGATATCAGCCAGATCCCAAATGCCTGCCAAAACGTCCTCGGCTAAACCCGAGTCGCTAAAGAAATGCACAGCCTGATCCCCCGTTATAAATCCACGGCCGGTCGTGTCGACTTTGTTGAAGAGGTTGTCGTAAGAAGACTTCTCTTGCGGACTGATCAGCCAATCGTTACCGGTCGCTTGGACCGACTGTGTGGGAGGTGTGCTGTATGCGGTACGCAGAGGACTCTGGGTTCGTTGAGCTCCTTGGCCGCTAAACTGCCGCGGGATCGACGCGTTTACGTCTGGTCGTCCCGCGGGAGAAATGGGTCCACGGCGTGCCGCTGCCTCATACAGACCCGCCGGCAGTGTGGTGGGGACCTGCTTCATCGCCCCGGTGCGGAATGACGCCAGGAGATGCATTGCGATGATGAACTCGGTGACGCCGAGAGCGCCGCGCTGCTCCGTGTCGGCGAGATTCCAGATGCGCCCCAGGATCTCATTGGGGAGTCTGGCTTTTTCGAAGATCTGTTTGGCATTGTCGCCGCCCAGCAGGCCGTTGGAGGCGCCGGACTTGTCAAACAGACCAGCATACTCGGCAGCTTTGACGGGCGACAGCGGAGGCACCCGTATTGGACCTCCGCTCATCTGGGGCTGTATGGTTCCGCTCAGCTGGGGCTGGATGCCGCCTGCGGGCGGCTGTGGGAAATTTGCGGTGGGTGGCAGGGCAGCTGGGATGGTCAGGCCTTCAAACTTGGGGATGGGCGCGGCTGCAGCAATTAGCAGGCATCTTAGGCAGCGAGGGTGGGTAGTGTACGCTTGAACGCGAGCTCGGGTGACGGATCGCGGCCGTCCTGGTAGTGGCCGATCAGACGCAGTACCTGGCAGAAGCCGGACAAGGTCAAGAGGCCACGGTTCTCCGTGTCTGCAATCTGCCATATCTCGCCCAGCACGGCCGGCGCAAGCTTGGTGCGCTCGAAGAACTTGACGGCGACCTCGCCCGTGATGACGCCGAGCTTCTCCGAGTCGGCCTGCTGGAAGAGGTACTGGAATGCGCGCTTCTCGTCGGGCGTGAGGTTGAGGATGGGGTGGTCTGCGTCTAGTCAGCTCCTTTGCCGTCTCTCGACAGCTGCCACGGGCGACGTACTCAATTCCCCACTTGCCGCGAGATCCGCCATGGCTGTGGGAGGACGAGCAATGGATGGCGGAGGAGCATGCGATGAGGGCGGAGCTCCGGGCTGTGGTGTTGGCGGGCGGGGAAGCAGGCGCCCGGGCGTGGGAAAGTCGGGGGGCTGGCAAGCAACAGCAGCGACAGCAGCGACAGCAGACGGCTCGGTGGTTGTGGATGGGCGCGCAGCTCACGACGGCGGAGACGGGCGGGTAGAGTGATGGCGGGCTGAAGAAGCAGCGGAGAGCAACGGAGAGCGTGTTCAGTGTTGTCGTCGCCTACCCTGCCCTACCCTGCCCTACCATAGCTAGCACCCGCAACTTGGCAAGGGCTGACCTATCAGCTCGGTGCTCACCCAACCGCGCCAGTCAAACTTGACTACTCACAGCACATGGCACCCAAAGGTGCAGCGCCCATGTTGGCAGAGTGTGGACGATGCACATGAGAAGAGGTTTGATTGCGATCGCGCTCGCTATCCTACAGGACATCATACTCATAGCCGTGGTTACACATTTGTGTACCCTGGCGCCGGTGACCTTTTGGCAGGCCTGACAAGTAATCTACAAAAGAAGTTTGGAAAGCCGATCAACCGCAAGGGGACGAGGGTATAATAGGGCAATTGGCCGTGTCAGAAACGCAGCATGGTGATGCGAGGGCATGCGCGGCTCTTGCACGTATAGATATGCCCTTCACTCATCGCGCCGCACAGGGCGCGGCTTTTCGCTCTTGACGAACGCCAGACTCGGCGAGCCTTCCTCACGCCGCCATGCGCGCCCGAGCAGCCAGTCTGTGACGCTGATGACCTTCGCCGGCCGGTCCCACTGGCCACTCTCCTCGGTGTGCTCAATGGTGTGCTTCACGATGCGGCCTTGCTCGTCAAACTCGAAGAGGAACAGGCCGCAGAACTCGTCGTGCGCATCTCGCGAGCGGCCGCCGATGCTCGTTATCCTCTCGACCGTCTCGCTGGTGATCTGGTCCTTGTCCTTTGACTTGCCGCATGTCTCCCACTTCACAATGAGCTGCTCGTGTCGGCTGTTGTCTGGCGAGCACGCCCCGCCCTTCTTTACAAGGCGCTCAGACAGGATGTTGAGTTTGACGTTGCCGACTACTGGCACCCGGCCCCAAGCCACGGGCGCGGTCCACAGCGCCGCCGTGTATGCCAGCTTGCCGCTCACTTTGGGAAGGTGTGGGTGCGTGGAGGGAAACAGGTGGAGGGTGATCTGCGGCGAGAGGACGTCCTGGGGCAGCGGCGATACTAGTAGCGAGGGCAGATGGTCGTGCAGAGTTTGGATGGCTGCGTCTGTCAGCCATTGTCTACTGCCACAAGCGCCTATCCATACTTTTTCCCAGCTTGAGTTTGCGCTCATCCGGCGGTGGTTGGTCATGACGGCCCTCCGGATAGAGGAGCGCACTGGAGCTCGTGAACCATGTCCGTGCGACTGAAGCTTGCCGCGCGCGCACGTCGGTGATGGTCCTCTGGTACTGCTTGAGGCCGAGCAGTCGGGGCGTCGAGAGGGGAGTCGATGCGACTTGTGGGAGGCGTGCGCGGCTGGACGACGAGAACAACCGCCGCATGAGACCGAGGGTCATATGTACGGGTAGGGGGCCACGCTCATAGATCGTCGACAGATGCGCGCGTGTCTGGAGTAAGAGTGGGTCACAGGTTGAGGTCCGCAGGTGGCAACCATGGTGTTGACTCGCTGCTGGGATGCACTGTCGAGATAGCCGACAATGACGTGGGGCGCCGTTGGGGTCCGTCGGGGTGAGCTCTGCTGAAGCGAGAGCTCTCCCAGCTCCCGCGGCGAACTCCCGGTAAAGCCACAACTGGTAATCAACTGCGATTTGATCATTGCATCATGCATTCTGTCGAGGCAAGCAGTGCGGCCACCGGGTAAGACTTGCTACCAAAACCCCAGGCGCTGCTGCCACACAATAGCACTGCTACACCATCCAGACCATTCTCACCTTACCAAACCACCTACTTCAATTGACCTCTTCAACATGCCAGCTGGAAAACGCATTGTCTTCACTGGTGGATCAGGCAAAGCGGGGAGGCATGTAATTCCCGAGTTGCAGAAGAAGGGCCACCAAGTTCTAAACCTCGACCTGATCGACTTCCCGGACCCAGCCGCCGGTGTCTTCACCCTCAAGACGGACCTCACCGACAGCGGGCAATGTTTCAATGCGCTGACGACACACTTCAACTTCGCCGGCTACGAAGGTCCTAACGTGCCCGGTCCCCCCGATGTAGTCGTTCATTTTGCCGCCTACGCCAGAAATATGCTGGTCCCAGACAACGAGTGCTACAGCGGGAACGTTCGGTCCACATACAATGTTATCGAAGCAGCCTGCAAGCTCGGAGTAAAAAAGGTACGTTTCTTCAGGGTACAATGTGCTGCTCTACGCTGCTTCTACCGTCATTGTCACGCTATTTGCACCGCATTAGACATCGTACTCCATCTCTGAACTATTCCAACATTTGCTGATCTTGTGGCCTGAAATCAAGATCATTATCGCAAGCAGTGAAACTACTTACGAGGTTTGCTTCGGCCAAGGGGACCTCGACTACACGTCCTTCCCTCTAGATGAAGAAGCAGACGTCAATCCTATGGACACGTACGCCATTTCGAAGCTGTGCGGTGAGCGAGTCGCACGAGGCTTTGCCCGAAGATTCGAAGCCGACATCTACGCATTGCGCATAGGCAACGTCATTGAACCCCACGAGTACGAGCGCGATTTCCCAAAGTACATCTCGGATCCGAGGTGTCGAAAGCGGAACGCGTGGTCTTACATTGATGCTCGAGATCTGGGTCAGATTTGCGATTTGGCCATCCAGAAAGATGGGCTGGGTTTCCAGGTCTTCAATGCGACCAACGATACCATCACAGCAACCTTTCCGACGCGCCAATTTCTGGAGCAGTACTGTCCTAACACGCCCGTCACGAGAGATATGGAGGAGTGGGAGGCGCCGTTGAGTAACCGAAAGATTCGCGAGGTGCTCGGCTTCAAGGAGGAGCACAACTGGAGGAAATATTACAATCCCGAATAAGTGTTGCACTTACCCCTAGTGTTGCACCGCAGTGGGTAATCTGCAGTCACGCACTACAGAAAATTTAGAGGTTTCTTTGGTAGAATGCAGGCGTGTGCTACTTGAAGTGGCAAGCACGAAACGTTGGTTGCGCGCCATACAACTCCCATTGGGTTGAATCGATCACATAAAATTTGGCTCTGCAGCGAAACAAGTGAGCTCTTGGGGATCATATCCTATGATCTTCGTGAGAAGCTGCGAGCAACGGCTTCGCAATCGCCATGTCTTGTACTCCATGCTACGACTATATCATTCTTCTCGTCAACCCTGAGTTCTTAAATGCTTCCGAATTCCTGCAATGTTGTGGCTGGAAGACGAGTCTATGATGCTCCCAACTGTTTCACCTCAGTTGACATTGAATATCTACCCTTTGGTTCGATCGAAGACGTTGATGATGTCTATCTGAGCGTTTAGTAGACTGTAGCTGCTTCCGAAAAACATGATGCCTTCTGTAATCACTCACTAAACTTGATCAATTGCCTTGTAATGCCTAAGCAGCTTTAGTTCTTGTCTAACAACCATTCTCATTCTCATGTGACGTTACTGGTTTAGCCAGTTGTAGGGCTCGTATTAAAGATCCTGGCAGGGGGTACAAAGCCTGCAAAATCCAAGCCTCCAGTACCCAGTATTCTAAAATATAAGCCATCCGTGTTAGATGCCGACGCAATTTGCATCCCAGGGTTGTGTCAGACTCCGCGAGAAGTAGTCGCGGATTCAGGGGACGTCTACCATAGATCCATGGGTCGTGAAATCTGTAAGTGCAACTTTGGTGTAGGAAGAAACTGCGTGAAGAATAAGTCGAGCAAAGGGGGCGTCGCAGATGTATAGTCTCGTGCCTTGCAAGTATAGGGTACGTCTGCCTTGACCAAGCGAAGCATGGATTGGTCGATAGAAGAAATCGCTGGTTCCGGAGTGAGACTCTCCTGGAATGACGATGGAAGGATCCTCGGAGGCCCAGTGAGTGAGAGATTCCCAGCGAAGAGTCTGTCCGCCTTGTGAATGTTGGGATGGATCACTAAGCATCGCTTCAAGATCGCATAGCTCTTACATTTTTTGACAACTAGAGTGTAGAACAGAGTAGAATGCTGGGTATGAAGTGAGTTTGGTAGTAATGACGGAGAGGCGGAGGCGAAGGCGAAGAGAGACAGTGTGGTGAAGGTGAACGCTAAGGGGGAACTACGTCGCGGCATACAGCGATCTTGTATGAGTGTGGTCTTGGGAACGGACGTGGGCGGACATCGAATTCTTGTAACACATCGCGCACTTGACTAAATGATCCCTGGTGTGGTCGCCAGTCCGGAGTTGAGAAGACGAGGTTTGGATAGGAATTGCACCCCAGAATTGCACACTGTTCTAGCGGCTTGGCTGCGATTCCCTCCCTCCGATGTTCGCGAAACTTTTTGTCGGAGCGTCTCCAAGCTTCAATCCCAAATTCATCCGGCGCCCATTGATACCCCAGACTGCTTTGTGTTGCATGTTCCAAGACTGACTAGCTTGTCATTGTTCTTCTCTTCAAGTCCAGCTTCAGATCAGCCACCATGGCTCCCTCAGTACCAGACGTTGCGACCAAGGTCGCAAGCGTTGCGGCCGGCACGCAGTCCTCAGCAAAGGAGTTCAAGAAGGAATCAACAATGGCACGAGTCTTGGGCGCAGGTACTAGAGCTATACTGGTTACCAGGAGGTAGCTGATGACAATTAGGATGCGCTGGCATTGCGGAGCTTATGGTCTTCCATCCAGTCGACACGACAGCGAAGCGATTGATGAGCAACACGGGCAAAGTACGCTTTCGCATCACGCCGACACCTACTCGCCGCTGACAGCCGGCACTAGATCACCTCCGTCTCCCACTTGAACTCGGTCGTCTTCAGAGACAAGGCTGCGGCGTCCGTCTCCGGCCGCTTCCTATCGCTCTTTCCAGGCCTGGGGTATGCTGCGGGCTACAAGGTACACACGAAGCCAACATATATTGGTGCCATTGGCTAAAGGAGGCAGATCCTCCAGCGTGTCTACAAGTACGGCGGCCAGCCCTTCGTCAGGGACTATCTTGCGACGAACCACGGAGGCAGCTTCGACCGCACGTTCGGCAAGGGCAACGGAAAGGCAATTATGCACGCCACAGCGGGCAGCATTATCGGCATCGGCGAAATCGTCATCTTGCCCCTCGACGTGCTCAAGATCAAGCGGCAGACCAACCCAGAGGCCTTCCGGGGTCGTGGGCTATTCAGGATCGTTGCTGACGAAGGGTTTGGTCTCTACCGCGGATGGGGCTGGACGGCCGCACGCAACGCACCCGGATCTTTCGCAGTATGTCGGACCTCGTGCTGCCAAATGGCTTAATCTGACGTGCACAGCTCTTTGGTGGCTCGGCCGCAGCCAAGGAATACTTCTATAAGCTCGACGACTACAACGCTGCCAGCTGGAGCCAGAACTTCGTCGCCTCAATAGCCGGTGCTAGCGCCTCCCTTATCGTGTCGGCTCCTCTCGACGTCATCAAGACTCGGATTCAGAACAGGAACTTTGACAACCCCGAGAGCGGCTTCAAGATTGTGTCCAAGATGATGCGCACCGAGGGCTTCCCGTCCTTTTTCAAGGGACTCACGCCCAAGCTGCTGATGACAGGACCCAAGCTGGTGTTCTCGTTCTGGCTGGCGCAAACGCTGATACCAGCCTTCAACAAGATGCTCTAGGTTCTTTTTTGCCCTTTTTCTGCTTTGTACTATACTAGGGCCAGTGTTGCTGGTGGGTACAAAAGGTCGTGCGGCAGCGTCACGGGCGCATTGGGTTTATAACCGGTCGGCTCTTAGAATAATGTACCCTTCTCCACATCCATCCATCCATTCATCATGTCCTTGAGATCAGGGCACAAAGCCGCAGTGTGCAAAGCATACTGTCTCGTACTCAAACGGCCCGACTGTCTTACATTACAGCGGCGGTGCATTCTATCCCGCGTGTCTGTGTGCCACCTCATTGCGTGTCACGTGAGCTCGACCAGCGTTTCCATGCTGCTCGAGGTCTCAGCTGCATTGTTTGAACGAAGCGCGAGTGACGGCACATGATACAAGCAGCCCAGACAAGCCAAGGCAGCAGAGAGGCGCTGCGAACGTGATTGCACCACCTGGGCAAGTCTCGCGCACGGACCATCGTGGCCTCCATCATCACCGCTGCCTTTGACTTGGCCCGACACACCGTCGCCGTCGCCGCAACCTCGACATATCTAACCCGCCGTCCCCCAGTGCACCCACACACCCCAACGTCTCTTCGCCACAACTGCCATATATCCACCGCCACCATGAATCCCGAGTGGTGCGTACCTCCGCTCAGCTTCCGCCGCCATGCTTTGGAGCCGCGGACAGCAGACGTCGCTCTACGATATCGCTAACCTGAGCCCTGCAGAGTACCTCTTCGATGTTCCCAGCTTTCGGTCCAAAGGCGAGAGATCATCACGGACGGCCTGGTTGACCCTCTGCAGATACGACTACCTCTTCAAACTCCTCCTCATCGGTGACTCTGGTGTCGGCAAGTCCTGCCTGCTGCTGCGCTTTGCCGATGACACATACACGGAGAGCTACATCTCCACCATCGGCGTTGATTTTGTGCGTTTGCCCGTCGGCGTGGCTGCCTGTCAGCATACGGGAGGCTAACCGAGCACAGAAAATCCGAACCATCGAGCTGGATGGCAAGACCGTCAAGCTACAGATCGTACGTCGCACGCCGCACGCCGCACGCCGCCCGAAGCGCTGATACGCTGACACAACGCAGTGGGATACCGCCGGCCAGGAGCGATTCCGCACCATCACCTCCTCATACTACCGGGGCGCGCACGGCATCTGCGTCGTTTACGATGTCACCGACATGGACTCTTTCAACAACGTGAAGCAGTGGCTCCAGGAGATCGACCGTTATGCGACCGAGGGCGTCAACAAGCTCCTCGTGGGCAACAAGTCTGATATGGCAGACAAGAAGGTTGTCGAGTATACCGTGGCAAAGGTGCGCTGCAATTTCCCTGGTAACACGCGAGACAGAAGTGCTGACGGACTACACAGGAATTCGCGGATAGCCTTGGCATTCCCTTCCTCGAGACATCGGCGAAGAGCGCTACCAACGTTGAGCAGGCTTTCCTGACCATGGCCCGCCAGATCAAGGAGCGCATGGGCACCACAACCGTTAACAACAAGCCCACAGTGCCTATTGGACAAGGCCAGGGTGTGCAGAGCGGGTCCGGCGGCGGTTGCTGCTAAGGGAGCGCGTCCCGGCATGTCAAGTTCGTTACAGTTCCGGCGTGGGTGTTTATCCTGGTGTCGCACGGCTCGGTACCTAATGCTGCGGTGGTGTCTCTCCAGCGAGTCGTCCACCACGTCCGTCGTTCCTCGGTCTTCCATGCATGGTCTAGATGGGATGGATTGGCCTTGTTTGGATTCCCTTTCGGTCTCGGTAGCAATCTTCCTGCATCTTGGGGACGAATGGTCGCACAGGTGGCATGGTAGCCGGCGGAGCTGGACCGTAGAAGAGATTGCTATCATGGCCATGGTGTATTGACCACGGGCGTCTTGTGTCCTTTTCTCTGGGTGTTTCTTAGTCTGGACAAATATAGCCATCCTCCAATGTTCGTGTCGCGAATGTCTTGCAGTGGTGATGCGAAGTGTGGTGAAGCTTCTGTGCCTAGTTGTCGCAGCGATGCACGTTGTGCCCATGTCCTGTCTTTGGAAACGGGCCTACGTGTGTGTGCTTCTCGATACGTTGTTTGCGCACATGTCCATACACTTAGCATATGAACTGCAACTGATGAGCGCAAGGCACATAGCGCTAGTGGGCGGTGCTTTCGGTACTGGCCGACCAATGACCTGTGTTTCGAATCCTCCCAGGCACCCTCAAACATCAGGATGGCTGTGCAGCTCAAGAAACAACATTCGCTGGTAGCCCTCCCGCTTCAGGGATTCCCTCGCTTTCCGTTGTCGCCTTTCTTGTATATAGTTCCACGAAGAAAAGCAGTCGAACTCCGCGTCGTTCTCACACGCGATTTGTGAACAACCGCAGCACATCCGACGTCATTGTAACATTCTGGAGGCTGAAACCCCAGAAATATGCCATTGCGAAATGGCATCGTTAAGTTTTCACAATGGCTCGCTAGCGAACTCGGCATTGAGACTATGAAAATGGCTGGAAAAGACGTCTACATCATCATCGTCGCTCGTTACCTTCGCCTGTTCGCCTACGGCACCGTCGCTCTTATACTCGCACTCTACTTCGAAGAATTGGATTTCTCGGATGCGCAAATTGGGCTGTTCATGACTTTGACTCTTTTGGGGGACGTCATTGTCAGCTTGCTTCTGACCTCGGTGGCCGATTCTCTAGGACGACGAAGAACGCTGTTCCTAGGATCGATCTCCATGGCTATTTCTGGTGCCGTCTTTGCACTCACGAGCAACTACGTGGCATTGCTCACGGCGGCCATCATCGGCGTTATCAGTCCGACTGGTAATGAAATTGGTCCTTTTAGAGCCATCGAGGAGTCGACATTGGCACATTTAGTGCCCGAAGCACAAAGATCAGATGTCTTCACTTGGTATGTAGTTCTCGCAGTCCTAGGCACCTCGAGTGGCTTGCTAGCTGGAGGTCAAATCGTGGATGGTTTACAAGCGTTGGATGGGTGGACTGAGCTGGACGCGTACCGTGCGATTTTCTGGACGTATACCGGTGTCGGTTGTGTCAAAGCCATCATGATATTGTTCCTAAGCCGAGCTTGCGATCACGGTCACGAGAAGAGATCACAGGAAGAACAACATCGTGTAGCAGAGAATGAGCCTCTTTTGGGCGGCAACGACGCCCAGAGCGCGCTTGGTGAAGCTGATTCGGTACCGAAGGAGTCAACGCGATGGAACCCTATCAGTCGTTTATCGCAGGAAACCCGCTGGATTCTGCTCAAGCTTTGCAGTATCTTTTTTCTGGACTCGTTGGGAAGCGGTATGGTACCATTTTCTCTGATCAACCTATATCTCGAACGCAAGTTTCAGCTCGGAAAAGGGAAACTGGGTGGAATCATGTCTGCTACATGGTAAGCAATCTTTGACTACGCGGAGCTGGCCTGCAACTAAAACAGTAAAGGTTCGTTTCCACCATAGGAAATGTCTTCGCCTCGTCTGTGGCGAAACGCATCGGTCTCATCCAAGCCATGGTCGCTACACATGTGCCAAGCTCGATCTTCCTCGCCCTTCTGCCCACTTCACCTGGACTGCCAGCAACCATAAGCTTGCTCGTGGCACGATCATTACTCAACAGTATGGACCAAGCCCCTCGTTCCGCCTTCCTGTCCGTCGTTGTTCTTCCCGAGGAACGCACTGTGGTTATGGGGGTTGTGAATATCCTCAAGACACTTTCTCAAAGTGGAGGCCCGTGGGTTACGGGTCTTCTCGCCGGCGGCAACCACTTCTGGGTGGCTTTTGTCGCGGCGGGCACGCTGAAAGGAACATATGATGTCTTGCTCCTCGCATTCTTTGCCGGCAGAGTTGCTCCACGGAAGGCGGCTATATTAGCCGAGCAAGACGATAGGAGTCAGCGCGTGGAGGGCGAAAGGACCGAAACCGAAACGGATGGACCAGACGAATCGGAAGCTGAGGACGACTTGTTGCCGAAAGTTCATCCTCAAGCTTGAGATACCGCGGTCACGGGGGTGGCAAAAACTCTTGCGGCCTCAGAGTATAGTCAAGGTACAGGCAGGCCCAAGGCTTCTAGGGTCGAACGGGTGTATATTTCCAGGCCCAGTTTGCACGACCGGGCGTGTCTTTCAGCTGATCTGGAGTTGCAAGGTTGAATCAGGCGCAAGATCTACCTCGCTACGATGCCGCTAACTTCGAAAACGGCATGAAGCGGTCTGGAGCGGCGGCTTGCTGGACCCTGCATAATAAGCGACCAGGGCCTCAGACCGTCGCGATAAGTAGCCGTAATCGCGCGCCTTTCTTTGTACAGTCAATCTTTACATTGTTTCACTCGACGGCGCTGCTGCAGGCTTCTCGAAGCTGTCCTCCCTTGCTGTCGCCTGGCTTTTACTCCGAACTCACTCCTTCGCTCGTATTTGCCTTTAAGCAACCGCAGAAGCTATTTCTTGTGCGCCGGCGCCAGTCAGCCCTACCAGCATAGCAGCTTATATCTTTGGCGCCGCGGCTACAAAGCAGGCTCGCTTCAATCACGTGTAGAGCTGCACCAGGTGGTTTCTTTCAGCTACTGGTATCCATCTGTGGACCGTAGAGTCCTTGGACTATCTTCCTTTCTAGTACACATCCGTCCAAATCACGCCATGGCGATTATCATTGAGTCCAAGCGGCCACGGATCCTCTATCTAGACGCATACGACTCTTTCTCGAACAACATCATTGCTCAGGTCGAGCAGTGTACGAATGCCGATGTTGTCAAATGCTTCATCGATAGCGACCTTAGCACCTCGAGCGAAGACAGTACTTCAACAATACTCCCTATATCCAGGAGGGAAAGGGCGGATGAAACTACTCGTTTCCTCGATTTTCTTAATGGCTTCGATGCCGTCATTGCTGGACCCGGACCAGGCTGGGCCGATTGCGACGAAGATGTCGGCTTGATGAAAGAGCTGTGGAGTCTCTCGAATGAGAATTTACTGCCCATTCTAGGTATTTGTCTCGGTTTTCAATCGATGTGTCTCGCATTCGGTGCAAAAATCGAGAGACTAAGGGAACCACGCCACGGACTTGTCTCAGAGGTCTTGCACAGTAGGCGGTCTATCTTTGATGACGTCGAGAAACTTGAGGCGACTCAATATCACTCTCTGCAGGTTATGATTGGGCACCGCATCCAGAACACGAGTTCTGTCCGCTATCCGGCTGAGCTATGGGAACCTACGGCGACGTGTCCTGATCTGGAACCGCTGGCGTGGGATTTTGACAGCAAAAGGAACGGCGCGGTGTTGGTGGCAGCGAAGCATACCCACAAACCAATCTGGGGTGTACAATTTCATCCTGAGTCGATATGTACAAACGACGAAGGCTTGAAAATCATTCGTAATTGGTGGGATGCCGCTCAATCGTGGAAGCGAGAGGGCGAACAGGCTAGATCAGAGGGGACAGCTCCAAAGATTCGACCCCAGATCGTCTTCAGAGCGGTTGCCAATAACACAGATAGCTCTGCCAACTCTAACATCTGCACCTCGGAGGACATGGCAATCATGACCAGCCGTAGAGATGAAGAGCCTACTCAGCTTTCGCCACCTATATCTGTTCAAAGCGCTACAACTGGGAGCGGGAGGTTGACGGTCTCGGACATCGTGGAGCTTTTCAATATACCCCAAGGAGAGGCCATAGTTCTGGAGTCTGGGCTGCAGCCGGACTTGTTGCCCATGGCTGCGGGAACAGGTCGGTATTCCATCATCGGTTTGATCATTCCAGGTGAAACAACGAGAATACATTACTACGCCGGATCGCGGATGATGCAATTACGAGATGGTAAGGACCGGGTGGTTCGCGAGTGGCAATGCCGTGAACCATGGCAATGGATCCGCACATTCATGGGGCAACTGCGACAAATGATAAGTTCACCGCCTACGACGCCCACGTGGGCACCATTTTGGGGCGGATTGATGGGTTACGCATCGTACGAAGCTGGGTTGGAGACGATTTGTATGCAACCTGCGGAGAAAGCCACCTATCCTGACATTTGCTTTGCATATATTACTCGCAGTATCGTCGTGGACCACCAGCTTAAGAAAATTTATATACAGAGTATACGCGGAGCTGAAAACGGGCTCTGGATCCGTGAAACTTGGGAAAGGCTGTACGAGGCCGTCGGCAGAAAGAGCGCGGATTCCACGCCAAACAGGACGCCTATGCCCCGTCCCAATCCCTTCGAGCAGGACGGCACCCTCAACGCATACCTCGCTTCTTGTACTGAACTCGTCGCCGACCGCGAAGAGTATTGCGCCTCTGTTGCCTCATGCCAGTCACGGATTGCAAATGGTCAGAGCTATGAGCTGTGTCTCACAGCCGCGAACCAGATCCGCGCCCGTAAGCCTCGCATCTGCCGCTTGTCCAGGTCGGAGAACAACGATCTCTCGTGGAAACTTTACAAGCGACTCACATCCCAAAACCCGGCTCCTTTCGGCGCTTACATGCGCCTCCACAACGTACACATGCTCAGTTCCTCCCCGGAGCGATATATCAGTTGGGACCGCACGCAAACAGCGCAGTGTCGACCCATCAAAGGCACCGTCGCTAAAGCATCCGGTGTGACTGCCGCAGATGCCCACGCCATTCTCACATCGCCGAAAGAGCGCGCCGAGAACCTCATGATCGTAGACCTTGTACGGCATCAATTGCATGGCGTGTATGGTTCAGGGTATGTTCATGTACGGAAGCTCATGGAGATCGAAGAGTACAAGACGCTATGGCAGCTTGTATCTGTGGTTGAGGGCGTGCCGAGGGGTTCAAAGGGACCGGAAACGCCAGGTGAGTGGGAGGATCCTTCAGATCATGTCTCCGTCTTCAAATCCGCATCGGAAGATGACGATCAGTACCTTGGCTATGACGCCTTTGTGGAATCCCTTCCTCCAGGCAGCATGACGGGTGCACCAAAGAAACGCTCGTGCGAAATCCTCCAACGCGAAGAAGGACACCAACGACGCGGTTTATACTCCGGCGTACTAGGCTACCTCGACGTGGGAGGCGGCGGTGATTTCTCCGTCATAATACGCACCGCAATCAAGAGCGCAGACTCATCTTCCACCTCCAACGAGGACGTATGGAACATCGGAGCCGGGGGCGCGATAACGGCCCAAAGCACCCCAGAATCCGAGTATGAAGAGATGCTTGCAAAGTTTCAAAGCACATCGAGAGCATTCAAGCCGCAGCAAGCCTCTTCTTTACTCAGTGGCGAGGAGCGCAGGAAGTTGGATCAGCTAGCTGCTGTGTCGGCTGCTGTTCATGGTGAGTATGGCGGCGAGGAGGGAGGGGGTGCTGGGGATATGGCGAGGACGCTGTTGGGAACGTTGGAGAACTTTCGGGCGCAGCTGGAGACCTTGGAGAGGGACACGCTTGTGCCGAATAGCAGGTAGAGATGATGTTGCTTCTGGTGGGGAAACTGTGTCTGACAGTAATTTTCTATCGGCGTTTTGGGGGAGGATACCATAGAATTGGAGCTGGTGCACAATTGTTTATAAATTTGACATTAAATCTTGTTTGCGCAAACTGGTAGCACATGCAAGTAATGCTCTCTTAGCAAAATTACCCCATGGTTTGTACGAGCATTATCTCGGTGGCGTCAACCAAGAGCACACGCTCTTCTATTCCAATATCTAAGGCTACGCCAACAGCGCGAACAGTAAATACGTCTTCTTCGCATAATCAGTAGCACTCTTTTTCAGCTTCGCCTTGGTATCATCATCGAGCTGCTTCAGATTCTTGAAAAGTGCGTCAATAGGGTCGCCATTTCCAATATCGCCAACGAAGCGCTGGATGAACAGGGCGTCAAAGGCTGCTTGCTTTAGTTTTCGACTTCTGGTGTCGACGCTAGCAGGAGACGATGGAGCTGCTTTCTCTTCACCTTCTTCCGCAGGTTGCACGTCTGCGTTTGGATCGAGTGGTCCGTCTTCCGTCGCATTGCCACCTTCGGCGTCTTCCTTTTCGGATTGTCTAGTAGACTCGAAGTTGTGAGTACTGTTCAGAATGCTGTCCAAGTTGACCTGCAAGATGGCAGAGACAGACTCGCAAGCCAACTGTTTGAGCACGGATACACACGTGGGAGCCCATAGATCGCTTCCATATCCTGCCATCGTCTTCGTCAGACCTTGGAGGTAACGGAACGCACTGGGTGACGGCTGTGCTGGTAAAACGGGGTGACCCTCCCATAGCACATGGCTTTTTGAAGTTGTGTTCGACGCCTTGTCCAGTGACTTCTGGAAAGCCTTGCTTACAGGCTGCACGATTTGCCTGGCGAGTGTCCTGTGCAAAGGCTCTAAGAGCTCCGACGTGAACGGCGTCGAAGGAGGCGTGGCCCTGTCGTGCAGTTTCAACGTTGGGATCTTCTCGCCAACATCCCTCATGACCCGCAGCACAAAACATATACGTTGTACGTCCCCAGCCTGCTCATCTCGAGTCAAATTACCAACAATCTGTGAGAAGCTTTTCCCTAAGTTCTGGAGGGCGTTGGCAAGTGCCTTCTGTGTTACTTCTTCTAATAATCGCGGATCGTCATCGCTGAGCAGAGTCTGTCTCGACTCGCCAAAATCATCGCCGTCTAAGTCGTCGTCATCGTCGGCGAAGGTATCATCCCAGCGCGCGTCCTTCATCGACTTTACGATACCCTTGACTTGCAGCACGGAGCTTATCCAGGCGTCGAAGGTAGATACGACATTAGCGACAGCTTCGTCGCGGCCTTGGTGAGTGGCAAGAACCTTCGACTTGAACGCTACGGCGCCATTGGTTGCATGTCCGGTGTTCGAAAGGGCGGTCCAGAGCGAAAGACTGGGAGACGGAGTCGTTGATGACCACGAAGCTAGCAAGTGAGAGACGCCCAAGGCGACGGCTTTGAGGTTTTGGGCGCGTGAGTGGACGATGCTTTCAAGGTGACTGTTCATTGTATCGCGGAGGTTGTCCAATACATTTGCAGACTTAACGCCCGCCATTCGCGATCCAGAGAGGATCCACGTCTCGACGAGCTCTTGTCGAAGCGAAGCCACCTCTTGGAGCCGGTGCTCGTTTTCCAGGGCTGTCCTGATGCTGCTGAGAAATGCGGCTACGGCCTGCTTGGACCATTGATGTAGTATCTTGTCCGCGTCTGCTCTCTGGAGCTCGTCATGGCGTGGCCAGGGTGTGTAGTCGCGAGTCTCGTCGCCAAACCAACGGTCGTGGACGCGGAGATTCAGCTCGTACAGAGCACGCACGTCAGCATCGCGAATGAGGGGTTGGGTCTTCAGTTTAGCCAACGACTCTGCCAAACGGCGCGGGAATATCGCTTGCGTGTCCTGACATGTCTGGATGCACAGGCGCAAGGCGGCCGTCCCATGCCTGGCGAGCTCGTCGTGGTCGAGCAGGCGCACGATGCTGTCCAGCCTCGACTTATGGAAATGGCGCAGCAGCTGCGTGGGCGTGTCGCTGGTGGCCAGCGCATACGCGCACATGGTCTCGACCAGCGCTGGGGCATCGCATGTCGGGCTTGCGAGGCGCTTGTCAATGCGCCGCAGCAGCTTTCGGCGCGCAGAGAGAATGCGGTCCCGCAGGTGGTCCACGATGGGCGGTGTTGGGCCCGGGCTGCTCGACTGAGAGAGGGCCTTGTGCAGCAGGCGCGACAGGACGAGCACCTTTGCAACGAGCAGGTGGGACCCGCCGCTGTTGAGCAGGCGCGCCATCACGACGGGACAGTTGCGCAGGACGGCCAGCTGCGCGGCAAACGCGTAGTCGGCGACTTGGGCGTGTACCGCGCCCTTCACCTTGCGCGCGTTGCCCGTGATGCGCTCGACGGTGCGCGAGTTGCAGTTGCGCCCTGCCCGCGCCAGCTTCGCCTCGACCTGCTCCATGCTGCCCTCCATGTCGACGATGGTCTCGGCCGTGTCGAGGAGGTCGCGGTAACTCGCCCTGCCATCAATCAGTCCTTCTTATTCTTTTGGCGCTTTAGTAACCGACGTGGCACTCTGGGCGGGCTTCTTACCCCACCAGCGACCGCAGCTTCTCACGGTTCTCGTCGGCGTGGGCGCGCAGCTGCTTCTCCAGCTTGCGCACGACGGGGACGGGGTACTGGAAGGCATCCTCCCATGTCTCTAGCGTGCGTGGGTTGGGCGCGTCGGCCGCCATGATGGTGGGCGGCGGGGTTGGACATGGTGTAGACACGCCGGAGGGCGCTGCACGGGAGAACGATTCACCGTCTTAGTCATGCACATGGTTCACTTCGGCGAACATCAACATCTCCAACATGGGAGCGTCCTGTTCCAGGGTTGTACATAGCACATAGCACTAGTCGTCTTCACTGTCCTCGGCCCTCTGCTGGCCCGCCATTTTCTGTGCTTCCTCCCACTGCAGCGCAAACTCCCTGAGGTTGCCCTCTCCGCCCGAACCTGCATCCACCACGTCCTTGGGCAGCTTGTGCGCGCTATACTGCGGAGTCGCGAATCCATACGCTTCTGGATCGTCTCGCCCGACTAGACGGAACTCTGGCGTCCACAGTTCCAGGACGTCGTCTTCCGCTTCCACTGCTTCCGGCAGCTCGGGCTCTGGCAGCGTCAGAAGCTCGAGCCAGCTGAACAGCAGCGGGTCGGTCCGCTGCGCCCAGGGGTTGAAGTCGACAACCCAGACGCGGTCGTGTGGCGGGGGTATGTAGACGTCAAAGGTAAAATTCGCGTCTGGAAATGTGTCACGCAGCCGCACGTCGAAAAACCCCTGTATCTTCTGCCGCAGCTTGTCCTCCATCGCCGAGAGGAATTCAAAGTGGTTGAGGTCGCGCTGGCAGATGGCGATGAGCCTGCGGTTGCGGACAAAGCAGCGGAACTCGACTGAGGGGTTGAGCGTGATCCACTTGCGCAGCACTAGATGGAACGGAATGGCGGGAGCTGTGGTGGCCGCGTCGTCGGCCGTGTCGTCAAAGGCGTGCTGCAAGTCGTGCGTCACAAAGTCGCTGGACTTGAGCAGCAGATAGACGTCGTTAGGCGTGCGGCACTCCATGCTATTGGTCGCGGCAATCCACGTCGCGTCTTTGGGCGCGGACCAATTCAGCTTCGGCGCGACGGTGCCGCCCAGCTCTTCTATGACGTTTGCAATGGCATCGTGCGTGTCCCTCCACTCGGCTGAGGGATCGTAGTCGGGCCCGGCGTCATCATCAGCTTCGTTGTCGGCGCCTGAGAAGATGCCGCTGTCCGAGTCGGACCACGTCGCGCCGTCGCCGTCTTCGGGTGGTAGTATGATGCCGTCTGCACGCAAGTAGGCGAGAAAGGCGTCGGGAAGCGGGACGAGACGCGCTTTGGGTGTGACGGCGCGATACCTGGGGTGCCAGCTGTGGTAGGAGCAGTGCAGGATGTGCTGCCTGGTGACGGGTGGGAAGGGGAGTGCAGTGCTCATGACGGTGGGCGTGGCGAACTTGAAGCTCGAGGCACAGCAGATGCGAGGTAAGGAATGCGGCGAGCACCTGATTCCATGGTGGTGTCGGGCTAGTCGTCACTGCGCCGAAATCTTTTGGACAGCGCGGGGGCAGGGTGGGGCCAGAACTAGGAGCTCGGGCCGCCCACCTCCGAGCTCCGCATTCTTCTTCGTCTTCTTCTTCTTCTGCATACAGCACCTCGTCCACACGCCCGACGCTTGCACGAGGGCATTCTTCTTCGCCCCCAGCAGCCCTTCTCCTGGACGGCGATTCAAGACAACCCCATGTCGTCCAACGTCGGCCTCTCCACCCCGCGCGGCAGTGGCACTTCCGGCTACGTCACCAAGAACAAGTCGCTCCTCAAGCCACGCGACAGAGACAGGGCGGCACCATACCCCGACGACTGGCAGCAATCCAAACACCGCGCACGTCAGCCCGATGCCGAGATCTTAGAGCACGAGCGTAAGCGCGAGATTGAGGTCAAGGTCCTGGAGCTGCGCGACAAGCTTGAGGATGAAGGGTGCCTAAATTCCTTCCACACGCCGTCACCAACCGCTAACTGTACCAGTGTTGACGAGGATGAGATGGACGACCAGTGCGATGCGCTGCGCAGAAAGCTCCAGGAAGAGCGCAAAGCCGGCAAGGACACGGGCCCCGACGCGCGCAAGCTCAAGTCGCATCAAGTGCACGATCTAGCCAAGGCGAAGAATGAAGAGAGCGAGCGTCTGCGGAAGGCGCTCGGCATCTCGGCTGACTACGAAGAGGGCAGTCACTGGCGGAAGCAGGAGGAGCGACTGCGGGACTCGCTGGCCCAGCGGGAGCGCGACGACGAAGAGCATGTGGAGCATGTCAAAGAGACACGGCGGGTGCACGACGAGTCGGACTGAGCGGAAGAAGAAGCTTCGGACCGTAGATGGTAGTTCGCGAAACTAGGCCCGAGTTTGTGAAGCTCATCCAGAAGGGTGTCGGCCCCTGTTGCTTCGACTATAGGCAGTGTTGTCCAGGAGGTTGCGACGCGACGGAATTCATGCCCCGGACTTGGAGCATTGCAAGGGGCGCGAATGTTTGTCGTGGCCACTTCCGGTCGGACCCAGAAGAAACAATGACTCCATCGTTGGGTTGGATCGATGGTGCTGGCACTTGAGCTGACTCTCCACAGACACGTGACTGGACGGCGACGGGACGGCAACATGAGAAAATGCACTCGAGAGCGATGTGGGTAGATAGCAACGCTCAAATATCAGATGGCGACAGGCGCCACTTTGACCACTTCAGCCCTATGGAACTCCCAATCCTCACAAGCCTCGCGGCGGTCCCCAGTGTTTCCCAGTGTTTTCCTCAGCGTTGAACCCAAACTTGAGGCCAAATGCACGCCGAACGGCTGCAAACACATGTCGCGAGCTTAATTCGACTTCACGTCTCCAGGGCCAAGATGATCAAGCCCTGAGCTGCTTGGGCCCAGCGCTTCGCTGGCCTTGGGGGAACTTTGAACTAGGACGACATACAACGACCATCTCAACCCATCTTTGTTCACATCTTCTCCCTCTGTACAAGGTGCGCTCCCACCGCCACCCTCCCGGACATTGCCCATCGAAACCGACGCGCCCAGGCCCCCCGAACATGGAAAGCACAGGCTCGGGCACAGGCACGTGGGGTACATGGCCGTCACACCAGCCAACCTCGGGCCACCGGTCTCCACCGAAGGATGGCAGTTCTGGTGCATGGCGTCTGGCGTGTGGGCTGAGCGCATAACGAAAGCAGCTGCGGGATTTGAAGGGTGCCGGTTTATTGCTTTTTGGCCAGCTCCAGGCAGGCATATGCAAGAGCAGGCGATGGGCAGCTGCAGCATGTTGTATGATACGGGATTCTGGGGGGGGCGAGGGGACCACGACGGGCATGAGTCGATCCATGGATCCATGAATTCATCGATCCATCCAAGTAGATGATGCTCGATGACTTCAGGTCGCTGATCCCGAGCAGCAGCCAGCAAGTCGCCAGTCGCAGTCGCCAGTCGCCATGGATCCGGAGACCAGGCTCTCCTCTCGCGCAGCTAGACGTGCTCCAGCAGCGCCTCTCGCAACACGATGACCCACGGCGCAGCATCCCAAGGCCTGCAGGATACGCGCCGTCTCGCGGGTCCCGTACGCTTCTCGAAGCTTTGCCTCTGGTGGGAAGCACCCTGGCCGGCAACGTGCGAGAAGGGAGCATTTTGATTGGTCGGCGGCCTCGCCGCACCAAAACCCAAAATGCGTTCAAGTGTCCGCCTAGGTGCTGCCGAGCGTTACCAAGCCTCTTGGCTTCGGAGCGCGACTGCTTCGCTCGAGTTGGACTCGTCGGGATATGCCTTAGCGGCGAGAGGGCTTCACGCCTGCAGTTGGACGTGTGCTGCTTTTGTTTGCCCGTCTGCACATGGTAGCTACCGGGTTGCTCATTGGCCCCTGGCCCGGCCTTTGCCCTTCTGCGCGTGGGCACCAGTTCCAGCAGCTCGAGTATAAACACTGCGCGATGGGCCCCATGCTGTGGTTCCATTCGACATCAGCCTGCACGAGCTTCCACTCTACGCCCCTGCTCCGTCCTTCGCTGCCCGGCATTCTGTAGCTTGTCGTCGTCTCTCCTTCAACTTCTTTTCCATCCGCGAGAGCGAGCAGCCGCCGTCATGGTGCTCTCCGAATACACGTACATCTTCGCCATCGGCACCTTCTTTGCCTTGCTCGATGCCTACAACAACGGTGCCAACGATGTCGCCAACGCCTGGGCCACCAGCGTGTCCTCCCGTTCCGTCTCCTACCGCCAGGCCATGATCCTCGGCACCATATTCGAAATGGTGGGAGCCATCGCCGTCGGTGCACGAACAGCAGAGACCATCAAGAACGGCATCATCCCCTACAAGGGCTTCCAGGACAACGCCCCGGTCCAGATGCTGGCTTTCACTTGCGCCCTCGCAGGTGCTTCCATCTGGGTCATGTGGTGCACACGCCACTCTGCTCACGTTTCTTCGACCTACTCCTTGGTCTCTTCGATTGCTGGTGTCGGTGTCGCAACCGTGGGAGCCCGCAACGTCCAGTGGGGGTGGAACGGTGGCAAGGGTCTCGGTGCCATCTTCGCCGGTCTTGGAATGGCTCCCGCCATTGCTGCTGGCTTCGGTGCATCCATCTTCATGCTCATCAAGGTGGTCGTCCACATGCGCAAAAACCCTACCAAGGTCGCCATCTTCACCGCCCCCTTCTTCTTCCTCATCGCCGGCACCATCTGCACCCTCTCCATCGTCTACAAGGGGTCCCCTAAGCTTGGCCTGAACAAGAAGCCCGCCTGGTACGTCGCGTCTGTCACCATGGGCACCGGCGGTGGTGTCTGCCTCCTCTCCGCCCTCTTCTTCGTCCCCTACATCTACTGCAAGGTCATCAACAGGGACCACACCCTCAGGTCCTGGGAGTTCATCAAGGGCCCTCTCCTCTTCAAGCGCGCCGTCCCGGTCGACGGCCAAGTCGTTGTTCCCAACTACGCTGTTGTTCAGGACGACGATCTTCCCGATATCGAGACCCGTTCGCCATCTCTTACCGACTCCGACTCGCCCAAGAAATATGCCGACGATGCCATTACGCCCGCCGATCGTGAGAAGGCCGTTGTCCAGACCGAGAGCAGGCAACTTAGCTACAAGGAGCTGGTAGCTCAGGGAGAGGAGAAGTTTCACGCAAAACTCCGCATGAAGAGCGGACCACTCGGCTGGGCTATGCGTACCTTGCACAACAACCCGATGGGTGCCGGCGAGATCTACGAGAAGAAGAACATGCTCATCATCGCCAAGCGCATCCCTGCCCAGATCACCGTCGGTGCTCTCTACGGCCTCCACTACGACATCCACGCTGCCCAGAGTGGTGTCCACGGTACTCCCGAGGGTGTTCGCATGGAGCGCGTCTACAGCCACGCTGAAAAGTATCCCAACGAGGTCGAATTCACCTACTCCTTCATCCAGGTCTTGACTGCCTGCACTGCTTCGTTTGCTCACGGTGCCAATGATATCGGTAACTCTGTTGGTCCGTGGGCTGTCATCTACGGTGCCTGGTCCACCGGCCTAGCCTCGCAATCCAAGGCGCCGGTCCCACTCTGGCAGCTTGCGGTGCTCTCGTTGACCATCTCCCTCGGCCTCATCACCTATGGCTACAACATCATGAAGGTCATGGGTAACAAGATCACCTACCACTCGCCATCTCGAGGTAAGCTACATGCACCATTCCGATTTTGCGTTGCATCTTTGCTAACGGTTCTCTAGGATCCTCCATGGAGATGGGTGCTGCTATCACCGTCCTTGTCTTCTCGCAATATGCCCTTCCCGTGTCAACATCGATGTGCATCACTGGTGCCACTGTCGGTGTCGGCCTCTGCAACGGTAGCCTCAAGGCTGTTAACTGGCAGCGAGTCGGTCTCCTCGTTTTCTCCTGGATCATGACGATTCCCGTCGCCGGTACCATCGGTGGTGTCACCATGGCCTTGTTCCTCAACGCCCCGCACTTTGCGTAATGGCTGCAACCTTTTTGGTCCATGATGAGAGTGGAGGTCAGGGGCAAAATTTGAGATACCCAGTAGTCGCTGGCTCGGTGGAAGGTGTGCATAGTGGTTTTGTAATACATGGTTATAGATGTGGGTTCTCTTTGGTTCTAGCTCCACGGTTCCAGAGCACGGCGTATATTGTGTATTAGGCATACCCTCATTAACAATGTATAATCCAATCGCTCAGAACAACCCCATGTTTCCGCGTGTTACTTGTGTGCTGATCAACGGCGTTCGTTCCACCAGTCATACAAGACGATTCCCGTTCGTTTTCAAGAGCTCACACGAGCAATACGCGTATGCCATATAACTTGTGCATACAACCCCACGAGACGCCCACTGCTGGACTTGGCTCCACCCTTGTCCCTCGCTACGCCCTGTTCCCCATGCCTGGCCCACCTGCCCTTCCCAGTCGCACGGCGTGGAAAGAAATGAATTTGAAATAGCGCGTCCGACGCCGTGTTTCGATGGTACGGCCGGGCGTGCCTGCAGCCAAGCCCCCCCAAAGCTTAGCATTCCGCAGCCCTTCTTGGCGGACGATCAGCCAACGGCACCAATGAACGTGCGCACGTGGGGAGTTGAGAGGCTGGCGGGAGTTCCGTGCGTGCCCCCAGGAACACATGGGATGGAGATTACGCCGCGGGGTTCGATGCCGAGAGAGCGAATGGCGGAGGTGGGCCCGCTGATGGGGTCTTGGCTGAGACTGTAAGAGTTTTCATTTGAGCTTAGCGGGTGCTTGCAAGAGCGTGTTCAAGGCCTTGTCGATAGTCTGCTGGGGAGGTGGGACTAGATTAGGAAGGCAGACTGGTTGAAGGGCATCATGGCGAGTCACGCTGATGGAGTTACGCTACTCTTACTTGCGCATGGTGCGTCAATGCGCAGCGTAATGTCCTTTAGACTCGGATTCTAGGTATTTTAGACGCTTTGCCACATGGTTTTCGGTCAGACCTGTGATGTACGCGAAGATTTCAAAAATTTCAGCAACCTTGCTACCTTGCCGAACATATCAGTGGAACGTCTACAGCTTTATATTCGTATCCTATATTAATCGGGCTCGATGTTCGCCACTCACCGTTGACTTGGAAGCATCGCGATGGGGTGCAGAGGAGATGCATGTAATAGCTCAAGCGCATAGAGTGCAATCTCAAGCGCCATCGGCCGGTATGGACACATCACTAGGGGAATTCCGAATTTGCCCGCCAAAATTGCCATCATGTACGGCATGTGTGTGATCTTGCCGATGGTATCACCTACTAAACCCACCTATGAGGTTATGGTTCTCTGTTTGCGACCGCGTAAAGTACAACTTGCCGTACCACATCCTGCTTGGGCCAATGTCATCGTCTGATGAGCCATACTTCCCGTGTGGGTTACTCTTCTTATGCCAATTCCACTCTCTTGGGCCTGAAGCACGTGAGTGTGTAATCACACAGATGGAATGGACTGGGTTCCCACATTGCCTACTAGGGAGCAAGCCTGTGACTTGGTATGGATCGCAGTCCGCTCCTTGATTAGCCAAGTTGTTGGCAGAGCGGAGGGTTGATTCAGCGTTCGAGTGCTACAAACGCATGTTAATCAATTGAACGTGCGAGCCAGGGTAGTCGAACAGTTCCACTTTCATAGACTGTGTACCGAAGACAGTGACCGAGTATGAAATTGCAGCTGTATAAACCATAGCACATCAGTCAAGGAATTGACGATTCACTGTCTTTAACCCTCTTCACCCCATTTCCACATTCTTTACTGTTGAAGACGCTCTGTCATTGGGCTACCTCTAATACTACTTCGCTTCATCAATCGACTGATTCTCAGCAGCAGCGTAACTCCTCTTAACGTTCTTATCCCGAGCACTTGCTCTCTGCTCTGAAAAACCCGTAGTGCATGCGCGGGTATACAAAGCAACGCTCAAACACTTCTTGTCTCAATACTCCTTCGCCAGCTTGCTCCGAGCGCGAAGCTTATGTCCGTACTTGAACATGACGAATGGGATCATGCTCAAGAAAGTCCCAAAGAGAGCCAAGATGAGGCCAGCATATTGGCTGCCAACATTATGGAAAAACGCACTCGCGAACAGAGGGGTAACCGCACCCAGCGTGTTTCGCATCAACCCTTGTCCGGCTATGGCTGACGATGAGTGTTGCCCGTAGCAATCCGCCGTGTAGCTGTACGTGCTCTCGAAAACGAAGAAGATACCGAACGCTATGGGAGCAAGACCAATGACTGGCCCCACCCATGTGAGATATCCATACTGGGTGAAAGAATATATGAACAGGCCGACTGGCAACCAAACGGCGCCAAACATGGCGCCGTATAGGCGATGCTCAGGGACGACATGAACGTTCTCGTCGTTCTGGAGTTGGTTGAACTTGCGCATTTGGAGGTGATGTGCGACCCATCCCAAAAAGGTACCAACTGCAAGTGAGATGTAGGGGAGACCGCTGACGCCCTCCGACCATCCACGCTTTTCGGTAAAGGTGATGGGAATGACCGATAGGAACAGGAAGACGACGGCCCAGCAGAACGCAATCCAAAGACCGAAGGCAAAGACTACAGGCTCAGTAATCAGCATACGAATGGCCTTGACCGATGATGCCTTCAGCATGGACTTGACATCCGGAGTGTAGATGTCGTCTTCAGCAACATATCGCTCGTCACCCGTAGCCTTCCGAAGCTCTTTAGCTCGCTTATGCAGTCTTGCCCCACCCCGAGTCTCAGGGAAGAACAGGAAGATGCAAATCAGAAGCGGAACATTCGCAAGACCTTGGATGCCTTGAATCCACCGCCATCCGAGCGCTTGATCAATAAAACCGGCGTATATCGGGGCGGCGACAGTACCGAAGATGGCAATGAAGCTGAACATGGCCATGGGTCGACCACGTTTGTGAGGTTCGTACATGTCGTCGAAAGTACCACCAACCAGAATAGTTCCCACACATCCGAAAAGACCGAGCAGAAGTCGAAGACCGATGATGGTGCCAATGTTCTGCGCCAGAGCCAAACCGATGAATATCAATGAGAAACAAAGGAAGGCGCCGGCATAAACAACCTTGCGTCCGGCCAACTCGCATAGCGGAGCCAATATCATTGGCGTGATCGCACACGCGATGTTGAAGGTGAATAGTCCAAGCTGGCCCATTGTCGTTGAGACACCAAATTCTGCGCACATGCTGCCAATCCCGGAACTGTACGCTGTTGTTGCTAATCCAATGAATAGGGTCATTAGGTTCAGCATGGTGGTGATGCTTCGCTTGTACCAAGGGTTCCAGTTGAACGGATTTTCCGGGTCTCCGGTCGCAAACGTGAGAATGACAAACTCCTTCTCGTTGTGCGAGACTGTTTCCATCAACGTGAGCGGCATGTCGATATCCACTGTCGTGATAGGACCGCAGTCATCGTCGATGTCCTCGTTTCCTATGTCCTTGTATTTCCCACCCACGATCCGACCGATCATCGGCTCGCCTTTCTCATTGCGCACGACTTCCGAGCTGATTGAAGAGTTTTCTGTGGGGTTTACTTGGTTGCTATCGTCCCAATTTGATGTCGGTGGTATCGTGACGGAGGCAGCGCGAGGAGTCACAGGTCGTGACCGGGGCCCGAGGTAATACGTTGAGTTTGCTCTCGTTGCTGCGAGCGAAGCGGGCCTCGGGGGAGGAGCTTTGAATGATCTGCCGTAGTAAGACATGTTGGCGATGATGTTTTCTGGGTAAGACGAAAGGAGAGACCCGCCAGCATTATGTTCTCCGAGACCAGCAAAGAATAGCTGTGACGACATGTTTAGCCACTCGGTCTGAGTGGAGAAACTGCGCCATAATCGGCAGTATGCCGGCCAAAAAGTCCTTCTCGTCTTTGTTCTAACTTCTCGAGGGTGTCTTTGCGCTCTAGCGCCTGGAGACACGTCGAGTTGAGGCTCAACGGGTCTCCACTTAAACTCGGCTTGGTCCGGTACACTTGCACGGCGGGTCGGAGGTATGTATATGTGACGTCTCTGGTGGGTACCATGATAAGCTTCGAAGCAGTCTCTTCTAATGATGAGACAAAAAGCGCCACGCTAGAGTTTTCTCGCATCCGAGTGCCAAATTGGGTGGAGGCGATAACTGCTGGCAACGCCTTGTTCTGGTCGCAAATGGGCGGTTATCCAGGAGCGCCGACTATGCAATCTTCGCAATTGCACCGCAAGGACGAGGAATGAGAATGGCAGTCCCACGAGACGCAATCATGTGGTGATTGCATGTGCGGTCCGTCCTGAGTCTGTTAGCGTGTCAGCCTCCTGCCGACTTCGTCCCGATGTGGGTCTGCAGGAACTTCAAAGTTCAAACATCATCTCTTCACACACGAGCTATCTTTCACGGTGTGGCATCGCCATCCAATGATTTTTCACACACGGCGTTCGAGATCTTCGACCTCCGTCCACCCCGTACTCGGTTCGGGTTTGCCTGATCCGGCCGACCCTGATAGTATGAGGTAGTGTCAGTCGCAAGCTTGCAGCTTATACAGCTAACAATCCAACTTATGCATTTCTTCTAACGACCGCCATCTTTCTCAATCGTACCAAAGTATGGTGTTGTTAGCACGGTCCAGAAGAGAAACGAAAATTATCACCGGGATGCTGGCAGAGCGGATTATAAATGCAAAACCTGCCTAACAACAGAAACATTAATAAAAGCAGCAATTCATAAAATTACCAAAGTCATGGTTGTATATTGAGTAGGGAAGAGGGTACTCGAATGTAACGAGCGGTGAAGCCCTTCTAGGCGCAGATGCATGGAGATAGGGCGACAGCAGCTAAAGTCCTAGGAACGAGATCGTACTATGTCACTAACTAGACGATAGCTTTACTCAATGTAATTACCCAGAATCAAATCAACATGTAACGGGTCACTACTTACTAAGCCCGAACCGGGTGAGGGTAGGACAGCTTGGGGTAGGAGCCGAGGTAGTATTTAATTAAATCGAGCGAAGGAGTCAACTGCCTTCGTAAGGGAAGTCTATATTTGTTAAAATTATAAATATAAAAATTAAGGTAAAATCCCTATTATCTTAGAACTAAAAAATCTATAAAAGTAAGAAACGTAAAATTAATATATTAAAAATATAAACGATATTAGAACTTCCTAATAGCGTTAGAAACTATATAATATATAGTTATATACTATATATAAATCACTACTAAAGCTATAACTAATAGTAGTAATTTACTAAACGTAAATATACGAAAATCTAAAAATATAAGAACTTAACTTACTAAGGTTTTTAAAAGTAAGTATTCTAATAACGCTAAAATAAATTAGTAATTAATTTATAATACGTAGGGCGGTAATTTATATATTACCGCGCATACGTAATACTTATAAAATAGTTCTATTTATATTAATACGTTATATAACACAAAAGATAGGAAATACTTTTAGTAAAATTCTAAAAATATTAATATGAAAAAGGATATAGTAGTAAAGAATATATATCGAATTATCTAATTTATAAAGATACTATCTATAGGTCTACTTATACTAGATCAGGGTTGCCAATTACTATAGTAATAGTAATAGTAATTACTATTACTATTACTATTTCTCTTTTAGGTAATAGTAATAGTAATTACTATTACTATTTCTCTTTTAGGTAATAGTAATAGTAATTACTATTACTAAGTAGCGATAGTAATAGTAATTACTATTACTAAGTAGCAATAGTAATAGTAATTACTAAGAATAGTAATTACTAAGTAGCAATAGTAATAGTAATTACTAAATAGTAATTACTAGTAATTACTATAGTAATTACTATATCTAAAAATAGCTATTAAGTAAATCTAGTTTTAAAGTTAGTATAAACTATAAAATCATTTTTTCTACTAAGTTAGCTTCTTATAATATAACTAAATATTAAACTAGAACTAAAACTAAGAGTAAAATATAATATAAAATAATAAAAGTATTACTAATAAAGAATTCTATAAGCTTAATCTTTAGTACTATATTAGATATAAGATTTATCTCTAATAATAGATATAGTTAAATAGTAAATTTATAAAGTTAAATTAAAATATTTATATATATAAGAGAATTACAATAAACTCTATTTTTAGAAATAGTAATTACTATAGTAATTACTATAGTAATTACTAAGTGCTAATAGTAATAGTAATTACTATTCCTAAAAAAATAGTAATTACTATTAGTAATTACTAAGTACCTCTAGTAATAGTAATTACTATTACTAAGTAGCG
>Ga0247733_1000188_pt1 | contig 70920 bp, 59 predicted proteins | sample UWRJL043104R2_FD_180932 | JGI IMG/M metagenome (GOLD analysis project Ga0247733, IMG submission 180932) | Plant litter microbial communities from Arlington Agricultural Research Station in Wisconsin, United States - UWRJ-L043-104R-2 | ecosystem: Environmental > Terrestrial > Plant litter >...
TATTAGAGACTCGTAAGAAGAAGAAGCTAGGGGCGGACCATCCTGGCACACTAGCTAGCATGAGCAATCTAGCGTCGACTTACCGGCGTCAAGGGCGGTGGGATGCAGCGGAAGAGCTAGACGTGCAAGTATTAGAGGCTCGCAAGAAGAAGCTGGGGGCGGACCATCCTGACACACTAGCTAGCATGAACAACCTAGCCTTAATTTGGGAAAGGCAGAGTCGTGCTGCAGAAGCTATTAAACTTATGGGCGAATGTGTGCAGTCACGGCGCCATGTTCTTGGCGCTAGCCATCCATACTATTTGTCTTCACTAAGAACGCTGGCTCAATGGGAGGCTGAGCAAGTGGACCTTGGTCCCTTACGCTTGGATGGCTAGACAAATTACTAGTTAATTTGGTCGGCTAAACGACACTACAATGCTGTCTACAGTTCTATTAGCCTATGTACATACACCCAGGAATCTTGACAAACTGATGTTGTTCTGTCATGTGTGGATGCACGTTATACATCGCTCACTACACCGCAATCTACAAAGTCACCCGCGGGTCTGTACCTTCTATAAACAACAGGGACGTCTGCACGAACCACAGTCTCTTCCCCAAACGTACTTCACACCGACCCCCCAACCATATACCCAGGCAACCTACCCTGTCCCCCCGTACCCACAGCGCTCTCCATACTCGGCCCCACATTCATCCCAGCATCGCCACTCTCCACAACACTCTCCCTCCTGCCGTCTCGAACATACGACCCCACGACCCCCGGATCGGTTGGCCCAAGCACCCTAATACTCCTCTTCAGTCGATCCTGACGCACACTTTTACTGTGATTCCGTCTAACTTGCAACGCCTTCTCCACGAATCCTGAGCCAAAATGGTGGTGGTGGTCTTCGTTCGCATTGTGCGATTTTAAGAGATTCCAGGCAGGAGGGTTCGACGGAGGGGATGTCACGGCGGGTGGAAGCGGTGGCGGAGGAGGAGTCCGTGGGGGGTACATGATTTCTTGAGCAAGCGGGTGGCTAGGACTGCTTGACGCGCTCGAGCGCTGCGAGTACGAGGATGTGCGCGAGGTGCGGAATGTGCGGCGTACGGCAATCCCAGGTGCGACGGGAGATTCAGAGGCGAGGTTGCTACTTTGCCAGGAGAACCGCGCGTCTGGATTTGGGGATGAGATGGGAGAGTGGTCGCTGGTGGGTTGGGAGGGTGTAGGGGATGCGACCTGTACGCTTCCTAATTCTACATTTGGAGAGGGCGAGTGTCGGATTACGGCAAGGCCTCCGGGGAGACGGAGAAGCGGAGATGGGATCGTCGGGTTTAGGTGGGGAGTGGTGGGTTTTGACGCGGGTGGTGTTTTCGAAGGTGGAGGTTGGGTTCGTGTGGCGGATTTGGATTTCCGTTTTCGGGAGAGCTTAAGGGGTTTGACGGGAGGAAAGAATTTGGAGAATCGGAGGTCCTCCTTCAAAGCCTTTTCAAGCTTGGTTTCTAAGGTCTTCTTAGATTTGTGCTTGGATGGTGCAGGGTTCTTCGTAGGGGTCTCGTCGGCGGCCGGTTCCAAGCTATGTTGTCGCGGACCCACACTGAGCCGACGCGGAACCCACGAAGTAATTCGATTATGCATCTTGTGATGCCGCGTCCCAGAAAGGTTTCCAGAGACCATATCTGAACTTTGATTCCTCGAAAGAATCCTCGACGGATTCCTGGACGGAATCGTTGGTGTAGACATGCTCGAAGTCTTCTGCCACGACAAAGGGCGCGGTACGAGGTCATGATTTTTGTCTTTCGGGGGCGGTTTTGGTCTATGTTTTGTAAGTCTTGGGTCGTCAAATTGTGCCTCGTAGACATGATGTGCGCCGCCTGAGCTTAGCACCTCGTCCGCTTGCACGTTCATTTCCTGGTATTGTTCTGCGAGGAGCTCGTGGTAGTCTTGTGAGAAGCTGAGTTGACGCGTTTTGTCGTCCATTTCGGCATCTTCCCAGCTGTCATCGGTTAAGGGGCTTCCCTTGTTGAGAGCGCGGAGTCTCTTGTTGCGGAGATACTGGTGATCTGGTCTTATTCGATCCATTGTGGGAATACGATTTGGATCGAATAGACTATGCTCGAGCGATGTGGAACACGGATGAGGTGGTCTGATGCCTTGAGAGGCGGACTCTTTCTCCTTTGTAGAAGCGTTTGAAGTGATAGATGTGTGTATCGAATTGACGGGCGAAGAGGTGCTGTGAGGCATATCGGAATTAGACAAAATCTTGTTGACCACGCTGGGAGAGTGGCTCCCACTGTCGTGCTTGATTGAAGGTCGTGTTTCGTCGTGCTTAGCAACAGTTGTCGGGGGCGCAGATGAAGGTGAGCTAGGAGGCGATCGCGAAGACTCCAAGTGTGTGTTTCCGCTCGAGCGCTCGTATATGGGGAGCAAAGTGGTTGTGGCCGGAGGACTGTGACCCATCCAGGAATAATCGTCCATGTCGCCTATAAATGGAGACGGCTCTGGAAGGAGTGGCGACAAAGTCCGTATAGCAGGGACCAGTGGAGCAGGAATACTATCGTACCAGTCCGCCGGGGCTTTCCAAGAACCCACACTAGTGGTCCTCTCCAGCGTAGGAGGCAATGGAGCTGAAGTCGGCGGCAACGGCGTACCCTTCTTCTTGGCTGCTCCCGACAACTCCAATATTGACGATGGCGTAGGTGGCAAAGGCTTCTGCGCAGCCTGCGGATGCGGAGGTACCGCCTTAATAAACGACGTGAACGACCTGACCGGCCTCTCCATTCCCTCCAGCGACGAAGACGACGTGTTAGCCTGCATAAATGGCGATGACCGCAAATGGCCTCCAGCGTCCTGGTTGCGCTTCATCATACCTTGCAGCCCCCCAAGATCGCGTGCAGCGGCGGTGGGGACGGAAGAAGCCATACAACTCCGTTCTTAACATCTTCTAGAAGACTTTTGGAAACAAAGAAAGGTCGTCGCACGTGCTTGTTATCGTAAGCGGCTGCGATGGTTACATTCCGGAGGCTAGACAAAGGCTGGCGGGGAGGATGTGGCTGCATTGTGGAATGGAGGGCTACGCATGCGGAGGTTGCGTGCCAGAGGGCTGGTGACGTATGTTCCAGCATGACGGATCGTTCGGAAGGTACTCCGGGCAAATGGTAGACTTCTGGGGTGGGACAGCCCTGTACTTCGCACACAAAGTTGATGCATGATGGGGCTGGTACGGTGATGTATCAATGACAGAGATATTTCTAGGTTCAATAGACTCTCGATGGCATGAGTAGGCGGTGGAAAGTTCAGAATCCCTTGCGCTATGTGCAGAGTCACTGAGATCTCAAGGTGCTTCAACTGTACTCAGATTTCTAGGCTCAGATCGAGGCTATTTTACTAGCGTTTACGCTAGTACCTCGACAAGTCCTACACCTCGCTTCTGGACTACTAGCGTCTCCCAATACTTGCGTAAAGGATGTACCTTCATCGAGGCTTTGCCTGATTCAATTTATTTATTGGTTGTAGTTCTCGACTTTATAAGGTGAAATCCTGGGCGCTACGAACCGCAAATGACAGAGGCATTCGATGAGTCGGAGTGTAACCATAGTACTCGAAGAAGTGCATTTTACATTCCAGGCCGTTATTGCTCAGCTGGTTGTATTTCGCGAAGCCTTCTCTGCTCAACGTAAGACACCTTGCAGAATTGCTTATGTGACTAGACAGCTACGTCCATACGCTTTGACACAACCAACACTAATCCCCATGACGTTCCGCACGGAGATGCATACGACATACTGAGCGTACCCATATTTCCACCACCACATACGACGCTACCCCTACATTGCTCAGTCAGTCGCATAAAAAGAGTGCACCCTCCCTTCAGCACAACAGTCCTCTGAACAACCCGCTCCGCCCGCGCGCGCGCCTTTCTACCGCAAACGTCGACAAACCGATAGGGCCGAAGCAGTACTCTTTTAGCGATAGTCAAGCGCGCTACGCGCGCTATCATGCTGCTCTGATCTTGTTAGTACGGACCGCTAGCCTGGTCGTTTCGTGCGAGAAGACCAAGTCTAAGGCGCTCATGGTAGTCTGTGCGTTAAACGTTCGTTGGCTGTGGATACGCCCAAATACGAGCTCCTTCGAGGATCAACGCATCGGCGCGTATTCCCACTGATCTCAAAGTTTTATAAGGCCACCGTAATGCTGATTTCTGGCCCTGCTGTGGTGCAACTTACATAAAGCCCTCCATCTGCCTACGCTGACTTCGTATTCATCCCTAAAACGACGTCAAACATCCTCACCACCGCCCCAGTTCACGCATTCCCACGCAATGGCCTCGCCCGACGCCCTCGGCAAAGTCCTCGTCCTAGGCGGCTGTGGCTTCCTAGGCCATCACATAGTCCAGAAGCTCCTCGAAGCCAACGATGTCTCCCAAGTCACAGTCTTCGACCTGCGCACCAACTCCCAACGCCAGGAAGGCGCAGAGTACATCGCCGGCAGCATCACATCACGCGACGACGTCATGAAAGTCCTCCACGAAGCGAAACCACGGGTCATCTTTCACACGATTTCCCCGCAGGCCCTGGGCGACGAGTCGCTATTTCAAGGAGTGAATGTGGAAGGTACGCGCACGCTCCTGGAGTGTGCAAGAGAGTGTGGCTTCGTGAAGGCGCTGGTGTATACGTCGAGTTCCTCCGTTGTACACGACAACTACAGCGACCTCGTGGGCGTGACGGAGGATCTACCTCTCCTCTTTGCCCCTAAGCAGACGGTAGTGTACTCGCACACCAAAGCCCTCGCAGAAGATATGGTCCTAAAAGCGAATGATATCGACGGCATTCGTACCTGTGCCATCCGTCCCGCTGGTTTGTTCGGCGAAGGCGACCCCACGACCACTGGTAACATGGTTAGCAGCGCGAAGAAAGGCAAAAATAAGAACCAGATTGGCGACAATTCGAAACTCTTCGACTGGTCGTACGTTGGCAACAACGCCGATGCGCAGCTTCTAGCTGCTCGAGCGCTACTCCGCAGTCATACAGACGCCCACCCCGATGATCGCCGAGTCGATGGCGAAGCTTTCGTTATAACCAACGACGAGCCGTGGCCTTTCTGGGACTTCTATCGTGCGCTGGGTGCTGCTGCAGGGTACCCCGTGAAGAAGGAGGATGTTCGTGTGATCCCCGCTGGGCTCATGTGGATCATCGCCGCCATGTTGGAGTGGCTTTACTGGTGCTTTACACTGGGTACCAAGCAGCCCCTTCTGACGCGCAAGTTCCTCAGGCTTACGTCGATTCATCGGACGTTTGATATTTCCAAGGCTAAGACACGCTTGGGGTATGTGCCACGTGTTGGTATGAAAGAGGGGATTCGACGGGCTGCGCAGTGGTATGTGAGCATTACTGAGGAGGAGAAGATGCAGAGCGAGGCGTTTCGGAAACTGGCGTAATGGTCGATGGTCGGTCTGAAGGGTTGGCGGACGTTGGGGAGTAAGCCAAATGGGGGAATGTTCAACCGGGGACAAAGTTTCACCGTGAATCTATCTCACTTGTACGCGACGTTTCGGAAACTGGTGGGATGGTCGATGGTCGGTCTTAAGGGTCGGCGGACGTTGGGGAGTAAGCCAATGGCGGAATGTGCAACCCGGGACGAAGTTCCACCGTGAATCTACCTCACGTGTACGCGCCGTTGGTGTGTGATTGGATCGCTTTGTGATGCGAATTATTGAAGTTAATTCCTGCGAAGTCATCTCTGGATCGGGACGTTACCCCAATAACGAGCAACATTGAATCTGCACAGACGAGAACAGCCGAAAAGTCCAAACAGAGGCCAAAGAAAAAATAGAACACCCGTTACCTGCGAGGAGAAGGTTGGCGAAGTCTCCGCGTCACCACCTTCCCGGCGGCCGGTGACTCGGTGTCTCGCCAACTTGACAATACGAAGACCTCGGCATCACGCGAGACCATCGGACGAAACACAATCGTCGCATCACGAAAAGATCTCGGACAAAATACGAACTCGAGCCTCTACCTCAGTACCGTTATTCGCGAATGTGCCTAGCCATGAACGCGGAACGGCATGTTCCATGCGTACCGGCCGATGTCGTTGCCCTACGCGCCACATCGGCGCAACATCGCTCCGCGTCCGCCCCAGTCCCCTCTGGCGACCAATCTCAGCGCCTTCCGCTGCAGCGTTCCACCGCACCCGTGTGCAAGGCTCTGTGCGTAGGAAAGTTTTTGCGAGCTGGTGTGTGCTGCAGGCTTAGTGAAAGGCGTGAATGTGCGTCTGCCTGGCGGTCTGATTAGAATGTAGCGGAGGAGGGTTGATTATGGTGCCGATAGACTGGGAAAATTCGGACAACGGGCATGCGCGTCGTTTTGGTGTCCGGGTGTGGTTAGTGTGGTTGTCATTGCTGTTGAGGATTGCTGAGATGTATATATGTGGATGGAGGTTGTGTGCTGGAGATGTTTAGTAGTATCATTAAGCTTGGTTACCTTCAAGAAGCGTAGCTATCTTCAGGTCTAAGTTGTTGATAACCCGTCTTGACGACTCCCTGATAGCTTGACTGGTCCTGATTCGCGATGGCGACGCATCCCAGTTCATCGCTCAACGAGCCCAGCGCCATCGAACCCAAAGTCCTCGACACACTGCCACCTTCCAGCCCAGACTCTGCCTCAGAGAAGTCGCAGAACTCTGCCGAAAAGTTCGAACCAGGATGGCGATTCACCCTGGCCTTCCTTAGCCTTGCGGTCATCACGCTCATGGCTGCACTCGATGCCACATCCATATCCGTCGCCCTTCCCGTAAGCCTCTGCACACACTTCGCAAGCCAAGTCGCTGACCTTCCCAGATCATGGCCCAAGTCCTACGCGGTTCCGCGATAGAGGCCTTCTGGAGCGGCACTTCGTTCCTCTTGACATCGACCGTCTTCCAGCCAGTACTCGGGTCCTTCTCGCACATCTTTGGGCGAAAGCCTCTCATATACCTTAGCCTGGCACTCTTCACCGCTGGTACTATCATTGCGGCTCTCGCGAACAACTTCACTGTGATCCTCGTCGGCCGGAGCATCCAGGGCATCGGTGGTGGCGGTATTATTGCTCTGACGGAGATCGTGATCACCGATATGGTGCCTCTGCGTGAGCGAGGGGCATATTTGAGTCTGTTTAGCGCAATGTGGGCTATCGGAACGGTTGCTGGCCCTCTTCTCGGTAAGTTACTGGAGCAATTGTCCCGGTGATGTTGCTAATAGGATGTAGGCGGTGGATTTTCTCAGAATGTTTCGTGGAGATGGGTGTTCTGGATCAACTTGCCCTTCATTGGTGTTGGTGGTGTCATGATCACACTCTTTCTGAAGCTCAACTTCAAGACGAGCTCCCTCTGGGCCAAGCTCCGCCGAGTCGACTGGGTTGGCATGGTCCTCTTCCTCGGGTCGACGACTGGCTTCCTCATCCCCATTACCTGGGGCGGCGTTCAGTACGCGTGGGATTCTTGGAGGACGCTGGTGCCACTGCTGGTCTCCGTTGCTGGCCTCATATCATTCGTCATACACCAGGAGTATATCGCTCCCGAACCGCTCATTCGCATGAGCGTCTTCAAGACGAGGACTTCCGCGATAACATTCCTAGGGACCGTCATCCATGGTATCATGTTGTGGTCTAGTCTTTACTACCTTCCGCTTTACTACGAGGCCGTCAAAGGCATGACGCCAATCATGGCTGGCGTCGCACTCTTCCCTAATACTTTCACTGTAGCGCCAGCGGCCGGTGTGAGTGGACCATAAATTCTGGACTGGACTCATATATGTACTGACAGGTCGCAGATTGTCGGTGTCATGATTGCAAAGATGGGCAAGTACCGCTGGGCGGTGTGGACAGGCTGGTTTTTCACGACCTTCGGCTATGGTCTGCTCATCTACATCAAGGCCGACTCCAAGACGGTCGAGTGGGTCTTCCTTAATCTCGTAGGCGGCATAGGAACTGGCATGCTTTTCCCGGCAATGGCTATTGCCACGCAAGCTGCAACTACGAGTGAAGACGCGGCGTACGCCATAACCATCTTCTCCTTCCTCCGTGCCTTTGGCCAGACACTTGGGGTCGCCATCGGAGGTGTGATCTTGTAAGCAATCTCGGGGTACAAGTACCACTTTTTGAGACATGTGTTGATACCCCAGCAGCCAGAATCAGATGAAAAGGAGGATGCTCACGTATCCACTGCTTGCCGACAAGGCGGCCGAGTACTCGCAGGATGCTGCGGGCCTCGTACAGATCATCAAGGCGCTGCCGGGCGGTGATATGAAAGAGCAGCTGCGCGAGAGCTACACGTACGCGCTGAGGTATATCTGGATTGTGATGACAGTCTTCGGGGCGGTCGCCTTGATCGCGAGCGCCTTCACCAAATCGTATCCGCTCGATAGAGCACTCGAGACCGAGCAGGGGTTCCAGGAAAAGAGGAAGTCTAAGGATGTGGAGCAGGAGGCGCAGTGAGACTGACGGTGCAGTGCTAGCCCGAGCTCGGCCTTCATCGATCCTCCGCGACGAGTTCCTTTATTTGCTTTTGCATAGCGCGGTTCTGGGATAGATTAATAGTTGTGGGTATTCTTGTTCGGGCGACTTTCAGCAAGAGGCGTCGGCTCAGGCCACCCAAAGTTAATAATATTTAATCGTGACAAAGGCGTCTTTTGCAGACGGTTCTGTACCACCCCAGCCGCCCACAATGTGTAACGCTAGCCTGAATGTCTTGAAAAGCCACGATTCCAGCCTCATCCAGGCCCGATTTGAGGCTGCTCGGCTCCTCCGGGAGTGGACTGCGCCTGCCATCGGCTCCCTGCCGAAGCGGATCTTTGACGGGCGCCTCGGTGACATCCAAAAATGGAACCCCTTGTCACCTCGACTGCGACTGTCGCGATGTCGCAATGGCACGCAGAGCATCGTATCCTGGTGTTGTCTATGCCCACATGGGTTTCTTCGATTGCGACGGCGAATGGGAACCGAGTAGGGTGCTCGTTTGGGTTAGCGGTACGCTTGTCTCGAGTCTCATCTGCAGCAGGGTTGGTGAGTGGTGAAACAGCCGTCAGAGTATCGTGCAGGGTCCATCTGCGGCATGCCGCACCCTTGGGCATGACGGCGGTGGTGACGGCGTGATCAACAGATGGAGATGTTTGATCGATAGCTGAAGGCAATATAGCAAGAGAGAACAAGTAAGAGGCGGCAGGCGGCAGGTGTCAGCTATGATGTAGAGAAGACGCAACAAGAATACAAATCTTGACGACGAAGCAGGCACGGCATGCCATGGAGGGGGCGCGCCGCGCATAAGAGCGATGCACTTCAGGCCAAACGGCGACAGTCTCGCAAGTGGAGGGCTGCAAACGGCGGCGTTGGTGGTGGTGTGGGAGTGTCTCGCGCGCACGACGCTTGGCCTGGATGCGGAGCAACGTTCGCGCGGTCACCACAGGCGCTCCTGCCACGATGGATGCACGCGACGCTCCCGCGGCTGCCTCTTTCAGAAGGCCGAGATGAGGCAAGTCTGGTCGACGCGAGGGGTGAAGGTCGCGATGGTGGTGCAGCGCCGTGGCACAAGGAGCGGCGAGGTCTGGGATTTTTTTGACTGTTCGTCGTCATGGCTATCGTGTCACCCCAGCCACAGCCATTGCGGTTCCTGCATCTGGCAGATTATTGGCTGGAGGCGTCTCGCATGGGTATTTGCGTGGGAGGATGGTGCCGGGGGTTCCTGGGGCGAGGCGGGATCGCCAGCCAGCGTGTACAACAGCAACAACAACAACAGCGACGACACCGCACAGGTACTCGCCAGACAACAGCTGGACAATAAAACAGGCGTGTCCGGCCGTTTGCGATGGACCTGGCCCCCGTTGAATTGCATCGCGGATTCCATCAAGTAGTCGCTCGCCGTTGGGTCGCGCGCGCACCGACAGGCTTCTCTTCGTCACTAGTGCGAACTAGCGGCGGGGGCTGCACCTTCCTCGGCGCATTCCATTGGCTGCTCCAGCAACGCACCTGCTTTTCGGTCCCCAGCTCATCTCACGACCCCGACGCACACACGCACACACGCACACACTCCCCCCGAGCGAGCAGTGGTGCTTCGCTTCTTCCGGGAGCCCCAATTCACCTCCACGCTTGCCTCCCTCTCTCCCTCTCTCTCTCGCGCGCAACCCTCTCGCAACCCTCACCCCCAGTCATTCGTTTCAGACAACGCCGCGCTCCCAAATCGCCCGCATCCAGCCCAGGCACCGCCAAGGCACCCATCAGCTCGAGGATCGCCGCCGGCTGCTCCTGACCCGCGCGACGCCAATCGGGACGCGACCGCGCCTCTGCACCGTCAGCGGGTGTGCCTCAGACCAATCCCCGATCGCGCTTGGCCCCCGTCCACTTGGCCATGTCCCTCTCCTAAACCCTCACTGCAAACCTCATACACCACACCACCCGCTATTCTTTCGACCCTCGACATTGTCGCCGCCCGCCGGCCATGAGGACCCCCTTCTCCTCACTGCTGGCGTCGCCGGCCGGCAAACTCGCCCTCTCGCTTCTCTTCGCCTCTGCGCGACTAATACCGGGCACCGACGCCTTCACTCTCAATCCGATACCCTCTCCTAATCTCTCACTCGACCAACTCGGCCGCGTTGCATTCGTCGGCGACTTCGACTCCATCTCCCTCTATCAGTATGCCGAACAGACGCAGGCGCCGCCCGACGTCGGCAACATCCTGTCGCGATTCCCGAATGGCGTTTTCTGGCGGATACAAAAGACCGACGGCGACATCAAGGCAATGTGCGCCTATGAAAAAGATGGAACCCTGCAGGGCATGGTAGTTGGCGGCAATTTCACCAGTGTTGACGGCACATCTACGCCCGGCGGCATCGCAATAATCGACCCCAACGACGGCAGCGTCACGGCGGTCCAGGGACTGACCGGATCTGTCAACGCACTGCACTGCGACCCCGCCCGCGGCCAAGTCTACGTCGGAGGCTCCTTCACCGGGGCTGACTCGACTAATGCCCTCATCTGGAACGGAAACTGGACCGAGATGCCCTTCCTGGGTTTCAATGGCCCGATCAATTCCATCGTCGCAGGGCTAAACGACACTGTCATCTTTGGAGGAGAGTTTAGCGGATTAGGCGGCAACATCACCGGCGCCGCTGAGAATAACACGCAGGCTCTCCCCCTCGGATCCGCAAACCTGACGGCGCAAACAAGTTCAGGCCGACCCGGCTTCTCTGATCCGAAGAACATCGCCTGCAAAGCCGAAGATACGATAAGCTCAGGGTCTGGCTCAACCTGGCTCCTGGCCGACAATACGCCTGGCTTCTGGAGGGCAGACTTCGGCTTCGGCTTCAAGCCTACGAAGCTGCAGCTATACAACACCGACTTCGAAGGTCGAGGAACCAAGACCTGGCGCTACACGGCCCTTCCGGACGGTGGCATCATGAACTTCACCTACACCGATCCGACGACGAAACAGGAAGCGTTCTGTGACGCACGTTGCCCGCTACCAGAAGGAAACACGACCGCCCAAGACTTCTTCTTCGTCAACAGAGTTGGCATGAATGCCTTCCGAATTGACATCTCTGACTTCTACGGCCAAGGTGGCGGTCTCAATGCCGTCCAAGTGTTTGCGACTGGTGAGTACTGGTCATGATGCGAGTTTTTCTGGTACTAACATTTCTAGACGTCTTTTCCTACGCCATCAACGAGTTCAATCAACCGCAGTGTGGAGGCGTCACTGGCGCTGGATCTGCCACAAAGACCGGACCCTGGCTCGTTACCCCCTCACATGACAGCAACTCGCAGTACCTGACTGCCACACTGCAAACCAACGACATCGACCCAAGCGCCAATTTCGTCGTCTTTCAGCCCGACATCCCACAACCCGGGAACTACAGCATCAAGATGTACACCCCAGGATGCCGCGGCGATGGGACATGTGGAACTCGTGGGCAAATCAACGTTACCAGCTCGACGAGCAATTCCAGGAACAACAGGCCCTCGAGCTATCAGCTATTTCAGACTAACGAGTTTGACAAGTACGATGAGATCTTCAACGGATTTGTTGATGCAACCGACGGCTTCCGTCCTTCCGTCACGCTGGCTCCCATTGCCGGCCAGAATCCTGGGACTGGTGTTTTGACTGTGGTTGCGCAGAGGGTAGGCTTCGAAGTTCTCAATGCGTCTTCCGGCGAGTTGAACGGCCTTTTCGAATACGACCCCGATAAGCAGGAAGTGGAAGAGGACTTTTCCAAGTCCGTCATCAACGCTGCTGGCTCCAGTTTGACTCCCGCGGATGAGGCCATGATATTCGCACTCGCCACAGCCGACAATAGGCTCTTTGTTGGAGGCAACTTCACATCTGACGGCGGGTTGAACAACATCTTCGCAATCGACAAAGATGCCCAAGCTCCGACACAGCTCGGCGGTAGTGGGCTGAACAGCCAGGTGAATGTCATATACGCGGCTGGTGACACCATCTACGTGGGTGGCAGCTTCACCGATCTCAAGAATGGTGGAAACTCGGCTCTCAAAGGCATAGCCGCATACAAAGACGAGTGGCAAGCCCTAGGTGCCGGTGTTGATGGTGTCGTCACGAACATTGTTCCCTTTTCGATGAACATTACCAACGATACTCCGGAAGATGTTCTTGGCATCAGCGGCTTCTTCAAGGAAGTACAAGCGTTTGGAGACAACGCGGCTTTTACAGTCAACAATTCTGCCGTTTGGGTTCCTTCGAAGAATGACTGGCTCCAAAACCTAGGCTTCCAAGGCCTTTCTGTCCAAGGCAAATTGACATCATGGGCCAACGTCCCCAACGCAGATCGACTCTATGGGGGTGCTGTGTCTTCGCAAGCTGTCGGCGCGAGCGGTGCAGCGGCCTTGCAATCCGACGGCGGCTCCTTGTCACTTCAAAGCTTCTCTTTCAACATACAAGAACAACAGCAGTCGTCTCTTCGAAAGCGATCATTGACAGAAGGACAGAATCTGACCACCACCGGCATCGTTACGGCTATTTTCGACAAGGAGAACAACGCGAACAAAACCATCCTCGGTGGTCACTTTGCTCTCACTGGATCGGACGGGCAAAACATCACCAATGTTGCCATCATTGATGGACAAGACTCCAACAAGATCACTGGCTTCAGCGATGCAGTAGATTCAAACTCTACGTTCGCAGCTCTTGCTGTTTTAGATAACTTTCTCTACGCTGGTGGCCGTGTCACTGGCAACATCGACAACAGCAGAGTCGCTGGTGTGGTCGCGTGGGATCTCACAACGAACAGCTTTGCAAATGCACAACCACCGGCACTCCAGGGGACCAACGTTACCGTTAATGCAATCGCCCCCAGGCGCAACTCGAAAGACGTTTTCGTCGCTGGTCGCTTCGAGTCTGCCGGCGCTTTGAACTGCCCGGCACTGTGCATCTGGAACACCGAGCGGAACCAGTGGACTGCTCCTAGTGGGGACATCTCTGGCGTAGTTACTTCTCTGTTCTGGGTTTCAGACACAAAGTTGCTCGTCTCCGGAAACCTCACCGTCAACAACAACGCGACTAGCATATTTACATACGACTCGGCTAGTAACCAGTTCCAGACGATCCCTGGTGCTAATGAGCTTCCTGGGAGTGTCACTGCGCTCACCCCAGCTAGTCGCGATGGGTCCCAAATCTGGGCCGCCGGTCAAACAGAAGACGGCTCAGCGTTCCTGCAGCGGTACGATGGCACCAAGTGGATTCCTGTCGAAAACATGTTCAACCCAGGCACCTACATTCGAGGCATCCAGGTCCTTTCTTTGTCTGAAACCCATGACAGTTCGGAACTTATCGATGAGGACCAAGATTTGCTCCTGTTGGGTCAGATCAACGTTACCTTCATCGAGGGTAGACCCCAGAGCGCATCTGCTGTTCTCTTCAACGGCACTTCGATGATCCCGTTCCTTTTATCTACGACGGCTCAAAATACACCGGGTAGCTTGTCACAGATCTTCGTGGAGAACCCGCAATCATTCTTCCAGGATGAAGACAAACACCTCGCGCTCGGGTTCATCGTCCTGATCGCCCTTGCCATCGCTCTCGCACTTACCTTCCTCCTTGTGGTCACTGGCATCCTTATAGAGTGGTACCGCAAGAGGGCGGCAGGTTACTCGCCTGCCCCGACCAGCTACACCGACCGCATGGGCAATGTCGGCCGTGTGCCGCCCGATCAGCTATTTGGCACACTCTCCGGACCGCGAGCCCCGGCGATATGAGCATGAGCGCAGGTGGCGCGGAAGAAGACTTCACGACGACCTTGTACAAATCCCCTCCCCCAACCACATGGAAGGACACCAATCGAGATGATACCCAACGCCATCAGCGTACGCCTCACGAGGCCTAATCTTTCGCTTCTTGTCGCTCCTTCCCCCTGGATACGTCTGTTCATATGACGGCCTTTTATGTCACCACTACTTTTGTGTCACTAAGCATGATCGGAGTTTTCCTTTTCTTGGTCCCGCTGTCGGGCCGCTTTTTCGGACTTTGACTCCAAAAGCATTGCTTCTGCTCCATGCAGAGCGAGGATCTGTGCGTCCTTTCCGCGGCCGCGAGTGCCATGGACTAGGCGGAATGGCATGGGATTATTGAGTGGGCAAGGCTAGCTTTCCTACTTTTTCCTTTTTTTTTTTTTTGATACCACTACACCCTGGCGGATTATGCTGGGCCAATGTCTGTTTCTTGTTCTTTTGCAATTGGTTCTCTCTGTGCTGGTGTAAGTGTATCTCTTCTGTGTATGTGTGTGTGTACATGGTGCTGCTGTGTACCTAATTCTCTTTTGTCAGACCTTTAATGTGTACTCCTACTGGTAGTGAGTGAGGGTGTAATAATGGGGATCGGGGTTGAGGGGTCGAGGAGATAAACATGGCTCGGTCTGCTGAGGACGCGTGGTACATGCGTTGTGTGGAGTGATATATGGAAGGAAAAGCGGAAGCCGAGAATGGGAGATTAGGACTGTGTGTGTATGTATATTGGCTCGGACTGTATGTAGTGTGCAGTAGAGGGACGAAGTGAGGGTTGGGGATATGTAGTTAGGACTAAGATAGTTCAAGTGTTCTACACCTCCTTTGCTGATGATGTGACTGAGATTCATGATGTGACGATGGTCAGGGCTGCGGTACAAGGGGATCCTAGTTGGAGTTTTGAAACTCTAACAAGGTCGTGGGTTTTCTCGTCTTGGGTGCGGCTTACTAGTGTATAGTGCGCAACGCTGGTCGTGCCCCCGGTCATGTCCCCGGTCCTGAAATTCACGTCTGATTACTCACTCATGGAAGTATTGTTGGTCAAGGTCCCTAGTTTTAAGGTCGGGAATTGTTTGTCCGCAAAGTCTAACAGAGGGGGCTTTGCACCTGTTGTCTTGTACGACTGGACACGTTCTGTCGCACTGATGACGCTGTCTGCACCCCCACCTTCAGGATTGGATACTAATCGGTATATTTACTCGTCGCAATAGGATTTCATGAAGCTCGAACGAATTGCCAATACGCTTTCATTAGCGGCAGAACTGCCTATCCTGATGCCCTTTACTTGGTGAAATGTCCCCCGCTATGCCATCAAACGCGCATACCGCAATATGTCGAGATAACATGCGTAGTCCCCCAGAGAGAAGACGCTCAATCGAGCCATTGCCAGCGTCGAGTCGAGCTATACCTCCCTCAGCACTCTATGAACAAGATGTCCAACTCACTGCCCTTCGGTCCCTCCCGCTCCCGTATCTTCCTCTCAAAGCAAGCCTCGTAATCTTGACGAGTATGCTCCGGAATGCCCAATTCCTGGTCAACGACCAGCGCGTAATGTGCACACTCCAGGAAACAACCACCTGCTTCAAAGCTGGAAAGTACCTCGTAAGCAGTGGATCTAGCGGCTCCTCCTCATCGGAGACTACCCAATCAACATTCACTTCTACCGTATTGCGCATACCGTACGAGGGACCGGTCTTGAAGTGCCACTCGCAGATCTACTGCCGAGTGCAATGCTGTTGACAGCCTGTCGCTGGTGCGGGAATTTCAGCAGCGAGGCGGCCCACCAACGCAGGTCACACTCGCCCATGATTCGAAAGTGTTGAGGGAGTGCGTGAGCGTCGCTGTCTCGGCGTAGATCTGGCGGCATACCGAGGGTAGTTTGAATGCGTTCGCTACGAGCGGCCTAAGTCTGCCTACAGTCGCTCCAAGGGCATATGCGTGCGGAGAGAAGTCGGCGGATATAATGATCATGTTGTGTTGAAGAGCAAATATCCATATGCGGCTGCGGAGTTCGGCAGGGAGGCGAACAAGGCGCGTGACTGCATTGTGTTGGGCGCTGCTGGAGTTAGCGTACTGCACGTTTAATGCTTTATCGACGGTCGTACGTATCTACCAGGTGTTCTGGTGTCTTTGCCATACTGACCATTCCATCGACCAGAACAACGCCCTTCTGCGTCTTCTTTAGCGTCGCGTTGCGCTCTGACGCTGAGCTCTGTCCTCCAACGCTCTTTCTTGATTTAGGCTCGAGAATGGGGCGTTTGGGGGCTGCGTCGCCTCTGCCGTTGAAGATGAAGGGTTGGGGCGAGTTTGGCATTTTGAAGGCGATGAGTTGAGCTTGTTTCTTTTTCTGTCTAGGAACAGTATGTGATGTTAGTGTATGGTGGGTTCGATATGTCGTCTAGAAAGGGTATGTGCTAACTAAGTACGGCTAGCTCCACATTTTGTCACCAGGCGAACTGCGCTGCACTCGTCACTTTCTCCAGTGAATGTTTACGACTGGCCTAAATTAGCGCTTACTCTCCTCTTTCGCTCCATGGTATAAACTGCACATGTCGGTGAGCAGTGGATGACTTTGGATGTTAAGGGTGGTTGGCCAGAGCTGGAAGCGAGGACGGCAGCAAATGATCTTTGGGGGATTGAGTGGCGCGGCGTGATTCGTGCTCCGCACTTACTTCTCGCTCACGACCGGTCAAGGGCTGATCAGCACATAAGAAGAGTGCGGGCAAGATGATTTCCAGACAGGAAAGCGACACTGTTCCAACACGCTCCCTAAACGTTTCAAAACGAGCGTCTCGCGTTCTAGCACAAGATGGTGTGGGGCACTTTGGGCAAGCCTAAGAGCAAGGGCAAGCGAAAACATCGGATGGTAAGTGCAGCACACCTCTATTTCGGGCCGCATGGCATTGTTCGGAGCGACCTCCACCACTCATGCAGTTGCGTTCCGTAGTGGCTTGCTGTGCTCTCGCTTCGGGCGCCGAAACAGTCGAGATGCCTTATCACACGTGACTACAGCCTTGCGGGCGACACGAGGCTGATTCTGAAGGTGCGTCGATGTCCTTCTCCTTATGAATGGAAATAACGTACGCCATAGACAAGCAGCACTCAATCACCGACCAAGCTCTCCTGCCCACCAAAGTTGCCAGCATATCGCCCAATGGATCCGCTCTCCTTCGCAGCATCTATCATCACGGTAGTTGCGACCGTTGCTGCCGTCGCGAAGAACCTAGAAGAGCTGAGAGACGCCCTTCAGCATGCTCCCGATGTCCTAAGCTCGCTAGTCAACGAAGTCTCTGATCTGCGGATTGTTCTTGAGGCGTGCGACTCTGCCGTCCAAGAACTGTATAGCGATTCCCACCAGCAGGATCCTCCGACACCTCTCGCAGATGCTACCCAGGTTCTTAGCCGCACCGAGGATTACCTGAAAGAGTTGGATAGCCTGATCAGGTATTGCCTCCATGATCCAACTAACGGGCCCAGCATTTTCAAGTCTGCTCGACTTCGTTGGATTAAGGTGCGCAACAAGGCCGAGAGAGTACAACAACAGTTGAGAGACTCTAAGCAGGATCTAGTTATGCTGATGGAGTCGCAAAGCGTGTAAGTCTAAGGGCCCCCCTTACAGTAGCCAAACTGACAGCCACGTGATAGGTCTGCGCTGTCTGGGATGCAATTTGCTGTCCAAGAGATATCTTTCAACATGGAGCAGTATCACTATGCTTCCATGGACAAGATGGATGAGATATTGTTGAAGATGTCAGATCACACTGTGCAGAATCAGGAGCTGCGATCCACCACAACAGATCTAGCCGAAACTATCGCTACAATGGGGACTATGCGTTCCGATACGCCGACAGCGAGACCTCCTTCGTACTGCCACGATGATGCTACGGCAAACGTCAGCTCCTTGCGGATCCGAGCCTCCTGCTACCGGAGATCATGTCGACCCTGGTGCAGCTGCCGATGTCATATCCGACGACAAGTAAGATCACCAGGAATGGCTAAGAAATTTGTTGGGTCTTTGTTCGTCGGATACAGCGGAATGCCAGCGATGACTGAGTCGTGTAACGAAAAGCAGTGCCGGAAGCGATCCAGCAGTCGAATCATTGTCAGCTACCAGTTTCCAGAGTGGTTCTGGACGAGATCCTTCCTAGCATCTTTTATGACCGCTGGTTTTGCTGGGCCGGAGATGCTGATCAGACTATCTAACACCATCCCATTTGCATCGGAGACGTATCAGCATTGTCTTGGTGGCAACATCTTGGGTTTGAAACGGTTGTTCGAGATGGGCAGTGCGTCGCCGTTTGATCTTGATCCTGACGGACTCTCACTCCTTCGTGTAAGTGTATCGTTCATATCGATGAATGTAGCTGACTTTAATACACAAAGAACGCACTCACTTTCAAACACTTCGATGTGTGCCGTTTACTGATTTCCCAGGGAGTGGATCTGTACCAAGAAGACCAGTAAGTGCGCGTTCTCCGTTACATCGTCAAGCGTCTAACAGCTATGACCAGTTCAGGCTTCAGTGCATATCATTTCGCATGGGACAAGATCCTGTGCGACCCCTTGGAACCGCGTTTCTCGAAAATAAAGAAAGCACTACTCGAGCTCTTCCCCCAAGACGAAGGAGGTCTCGACGAACGCCAATTTAGTCGCATCCACAAATGTGTCCTAGGCATAGTCGGCACCAAACTCGAAGACGAACTCAACATATCCACATCCACCATCGACGACGTCGACAACCTCGGTCGTACACCCTTGTACTGGGCCGCACGAAGAAGCGATTCGGAAGCCGCACGGCTACTTCTCGCTTACGGAGCAGTATGCGAGCCACAAGGTCTTCGTATAGGCACTAGTCCTTTGCTGGCAGCTGCCAGAGCTTGTAATGCGGACATTGTTCGTGTTTTGCTCCAACACAATGCATATGTCGAAGCGAGGGATGAGGATCACATCACTCCACTCATGTTTGCGTCTACCATCACTTCTGGACTCGAGTGCGTCAAACTGTTGCTTGCAGCTGGCGCGGATGTGAATTGTGGGGATAGCGAGAATCGCACAGCTTTAGTACATGCTACGCAGAATGGGTGTACGGAAGTGGCGGAAGTGCTTTTGGCTGCTGGTGCTGATATTAACGCCACGTGTGAGGATGGATGGACGGCGCTCGCGTGCTGTATCTTCTGGAACATGCATGAGAGTGTTCAACTGCTTTTGAACCATGGCGCAGATACGCTGGGAAAATCTGATCCTGGAGAGACGATACTGCATCTTGCTGCTCGGTATGCGGACGAGAAGACGTTGAAGATTCTTGCTGAGCATGATCTCGGTCCATTGGATGTCGACGAGAAGACTGATGCTGGTGAGACGGTGTGGGGTATTGCTAAAGAGCGTGAGGAGTCGAGTGAGTGGATGATGGCCTTCGAAGAGATGGTACGAGGTGTGAGAGACCAAATCGTGGTACAAGGGTTGGAAAGGGTGAGATTGGGTGGAACAGCATACATTGCGGTCAGGGCTAGGAAGACGGAGAGCAATGAGAACAAAAACACGGTCGTCACGGTAGAGGAGATCCTGGACGAAGATAGCGATCATGATCGGTTTGAGGATGCGCTCGAGTCTATCTGCTAGTTGCGGAAGATACATGGGCCTACTCCTCATCCATGAAGGCATTGCTGGGGAAGCCATCTACCGCATCAGGCCCTGTACATCACTCTATTCACGCTCAGTCTTCGAAAATAATTTCAACGTGCTCGCCTTCTATGCCCCAAATCTTTGAAGCTATGGAAGCTTGATCTTCCCAAAATCCTGCTCGCATTTCAATCCATCTCGGGTTTGGAAACACATCCCTAACGCTCCTATGAGGCTTGCAGAGCTCCTCAAGATATAATGTGACTATTCGGGTAACCCGTACGGTCTCTACAGACTCGCGCTGGGCTTGCACGACTTGTGAAGCCACATATCGAGGTAATGGTTGGCCGTGTCGAAGCAGTACGGCAATACGACAACAGTTGCGTTGAATAGGAGCTGGGAGAGTTCCGCATGAAATTGGCAAGATACTTGCGGGAGGGTGAAGATGCGGAATGTCGTGTGCATAGACCTGTGCTAACGTTAAAAGAGGGCGCTGTTTATATAAAGACAAGGAAAACAGGGTGAAATGCCATATTCGGTTTCGGAGTTCGCTAGAGAGGCGAAGAAGAGGCAAGGCAGTTGCGTTGCGCTTCACACTACGCGATTTTAGCCGACATTAATAGCAGAGGTATCGAGTTTAGACCAATTCGCATTGGATTAACTTTATGACTTACACGTCGACGAGATGCTCGGGCATATTGTCCACATCTAACAAACCGTTGCCAAGAACTCGAACCTCCAAGTTGGTGTTCTCGGCGATCAGGAGGAAGGGCGTGTCGTGCTTACTTGGGGTCGTGATATTCTATTGCCCATTCCGGTTCCCGAGACGCACCCTGTTGCGAGACAAACTATAGGTACTTCGAGATCCAGCGACTCTTACCCTATAAGCGCGTCAGAACTTCGTAGAGTCTTCCATTAATTATATTTTGAGCCTACTCCAGTTCGCTCTTGTCCTTAAAAATACAAACATTACAGTAGCGTTGATGCTTTCGCGCGTGACTGAGTAGAGCCTTCTTGTATGCGAGAATTCAGCACTTTGCTATACAACACTACTATCAACCCCTAGTAGCTAGTAGCCTTTTCAATCCCTAGAATAACCTTAATCAAGTTTCTTAATGTCACCACGATAGTATGGAATAGTTAGTATCCTTGTGGCGAATGTGGCGCGCATGTTCATGCATACTTGCCACCCTGGTCGGTACCTCGAAACAAGGCAGCTTCCTAATCCATTTGGTGCGACATCAACCCTGCACGTCTCACTATTATAACTACTGTGTAATTTGTATTATATTTAGATGCTAGTCTTTGTAATGGTTCGGACTTATGGCTGTGCTAACAGCTAACACTAGAGTATGATTGTGAGGCACTTGTATGGCAGGAAGGCTGCAAACACAGTAGAGCGAAGGTATGTATTAGAAGAAAGATTAGGCGAATCCTTGCGGAGTCGTGATGGTGCATCCCTGAGACTATGCAGGGCCCGATAGGTGACCGTAGCCGGCCCGTCTGTGTTCCGGGGGCTTCCGGCAGAGGTATGCGTGACAGTCTACTTGTCTTACTAAGAGCATATACGTCTTTTCCTATAACGTTAATCACGTTTCGCAATAACATAAGGCTCTCTGCTAATACTAGTGTTATAGGCGTTTCTAGTACTGCGTTCTGTGAAGAAGGTCACACCTCAGATCCGTTACATGTTCTAAGAAGCTAGCAACATGTTCGAGCAATCAAAAGGGAGCTAGAGGCCATAAGTGGTCTCCTTAGGAAGTGGGAGCAAAAGTAGAATTATATTACTACAGCGCATAGGTTGGCCCACAGGGGCTTGAATCGATCCATCATAAGCTAGCCTAGCTTAGTCGTGCGTTAACATGATTAACCTAGTCTCTAATTAGCGCCTCTTGCAGCGAGCGCTTTTATCCCAAGACCACCTACGACGACGTCCGACTCGTAAGCTCATAGATATTACCATGTGATCCCCTCTTCCAAATCAATAGACCCCAACCCACTGCCAGTAACGCAATGCTGTTCTCTGGCACAATCGATAGCAACACCTGAGCCGCCATACTCCCCTGCGAAGGGCTAAACGTCGTACTCGACGTAACGAAGAAGGCAAGCGCCGAGTATAGCAGCCGCAGAAGCAGCAATGGTGTCGTGACGAAGATGGTGATTGCAAGGTACGACAACGGCTTCTGCTTCTCGCTCGTTTTGTACGCGTACAGTGCGAGGAAGGTCTGCACGATGTAAACTTGGAGGAAGATAGCGAGACCGATAGCGGTGAGGATGCGCCCGAGCACTTTTCCGTCGTCACCCCCAAAGAGCTTGAGGATGCCGACAACGAGGAGCGGAACTGCGCTGAAGACAACAATATGAAGGAGTGTAGCGATATTTGCCAAGCGGACATGTTGCGATGTCTTGCAGCTACAGGGAGATATTAGAATTGGGACCTTCAAAGACTTCGAGGAGGGGAAACGTACAGTCGGTGCACCAGCATCAGCGTGATACTAATCAGAGGTGAGAGACCGATGCCGTTGACTATGACAATGGACTGATTCGGGGGGCCGGTCTCGTCATCCTTAAGTTGCAGAATCGAGCCGATGATGCGAACTGAGGCGAGGAGAAAAACAAACATCCACTCAAAGTGGCGCCAGCCTTCCTTCACCCACAGAGAGAGGCTGATTGGGAGCGCAACGCTGCCATAAATGACAAGCTCCGCGATGGCTAGCGCGTCGTGGGGGGACATGATTGTGATGTCGGTAGTATGTGATGCTGAAGATAGTGGTAGACAAGCCTTCAATTAAAGGAACGAAGAAGAAGACAAGACCTATACATTCGCAGGCACTTCGCATTCATCTCGCATTACATAAGCCATTTCGCATTCGCTTGTTCTCGGCTCTTTTGGCTCTAGACAACGTCGGGACGCTGGTAGGCTGAGCATGGGGCCCGTGTCTGTACGCCCGACGGTAGCGAGATCAACAATGCACCTTCCACGAGTCTCATCTTCTCATCTTCGTCATTTGCACTTGCTCGCTGATCCCTCATTCGCCATCAGTACTGGTTCATACGCAGAGGCACAGCAGCTCTGCAGCACATGCGCAACCGCATGCAAGCTGACCACTTGCGACTGCCTCCCTAATTCACGTCCAGCCTTAGAGCCAAGCTGACTTATGTACAACGAAGCATCTGCAACTCCTTAGTGAGCAAGCGTTGCGTAAACTTCCATCGTAGCGCATCTTATAATTTCAATCCCATTTCCTTTCAATCTCAAACAAACTTGGTATGTAGTACGAACATAAGAAAAAGCTTGTTCATTGAAGAAGAGCTACTTGAATTGTGAACGCCTTGCATGGAGCGGGCTCTTGTAACCTGAAGCTCCTTCCACGAGTCTAAGTTCGAGTTCCGAAGATGGTGGCGCATAATCGAAAGACTCTCGGCACCTGTTCTTTGAAATAGAGGTTTGGTTATCTTGCACCCGCGAGCGTTCCGTAGCCTCAAATCCTGAACCAGAATCTAGGATCAAGATGAAAACAGGGTTCGGTATAGTTACATGAGTGTGATATACCTCTGAAAGGGTATTTCATGCCGCAATCTCGAAACCCTGCCATACCTTTGTGAGTCCGCTAAGTAATCGGCGTGACGTGATCAAAGACGACCAAGGCCGAACATACGACCAGCTGGATCAACAGCGCGAGATATAAGTATTATCAGAGGGCGAGGAAGGCGCTACTAGAGATGAAAGTGGAAAGCACTAAGATAAGCTAGCTATATGATAATTAATTGAGTTATCAGCCAATCTCGCAATCACTACGAGTAGCTCAAACCGTGGCTTGTGAGCTTTAGTGATAGTAATGGACAGAATATCAGTAAAACTTCCATTGCACAACTTCACAACTGTAACATCTAAGTGTCCCAGTTATTGCACCAGCGTTACTGAAGGTTTTAATCTCTCTACATTCGCGAATCGATGAGTCATCGTATAGAGTAATTAGTCTATGGATCAAGTTAAGTTTACTATGCGAAAGTGTTCTGCCATTTAGCTGGCCTTCGTAATCTTGTACACGCGCATATCATGAGCGGCAATTTGGGCTGAGATGCTTGTACCGCTACCAGTCGTGCCATTGAAGACCTCTGTCCATTTCCAAGATCCTGAGCCCAGACCGGGGACGTCTGCGAAGTTGAACGATAGAGTTGCCGCACCATCAGCCGCAACAAGACCCACGACAACACCATCACTCAAAGGTCCGGCCCAATACGGGTACAGTTGACCGTTGACTGGGGCGGGCTTCCCAGCGGGACGGAAGTAGCCAGCGGCTTTTCCGAGAGAATCTTGGTTGATAGCGATGAGAGCCTGGTAGAATTAGTGAGTTTCAGTTTCAGATGAACAACCTTCTGACGCACCTTGTTCTTGAGTATGGTTAATGTAGAAGTCTTGAGCTTGCTGAGATCGGTACCGATCAGGATTGGGGACTTCGCAATCATCCAGAGGCCCACATGCGCACGTTCTTCGTTCTCGTTCAAACCACCATTGCCGACTTGCAACATGTCGAGATCGTTGAAGCCGCCGGGTGCGGCATACTGCGCCATACCCGCAGCATTCGCAGCGATTGAGGCCAGTGACTTCCAGTTGTTGGCAATGTCACCGGACATGCGCCACGAATTACCGTAATCTTTGCCCCAAGTCCAAACGCTGTCACGGCCCCACTGGCACATGGAAAAGAGAATGGGACGGCCAGATTTAGCAATTGCATCACGCATCGTGGCGTAATAAGACTTTGTGTCGGACCTCGAATCCCAGCACGTTTGAGGCACGCCACCGGTAGCACAGGGCAGATAGCATGCATCGTGTTTCCAGTAATCGACGCCCCAAGAAGCCAGCATCTTCGCATCCTGTAGTTCCTTGCCTTGCGAGCCCGGATAGCCAGCGCAAGTCATGGTTCCTGCATCGCCGTACAGCCCGAATTTGAGACCCATGTCGTGGACCTTGTCTATGACAGGCTTCATGCCTTGTGGCCACTTGGAGGGATCAGGGACAAGGTAGCCGGAGCTGTTTCGGGACTTGGTTGACCAACAATCGTCGATGTTGAGGTACTGGTAGCCGACATCTTTCAGACCAAGTGATACCAGGAGGTTGGCAACTTTCATTGCAGCATCGGCAGTGGCGTGTGTGCATCCTCCATTGTTCTAGAGTCTCGATTAGGGAAATGATCTCGATGTATTTTCTGATGGATAATGTGGTACCCAGTTGTTGTACCCGAGTGCTGGAGTCCTTCCCAATCCATTCTCCAGCCGTTTGGTCAAAGCATCCTCTGATCCAGTCGGGGCTGCAAGGCCACCATTTTGGATGGCGGAAGCCACGAAAAGAGAAATAGTGATGCTTTTCATATTTTCCATGTGTCGATTGGAGAGTGAAGTCACCCCGCTGATGATCAGAGTACTTATATTGTTCGGAACTCTTGCCTCAGATGGTTGCCATTCGTGGATAGTTCAGCCGCAAAAAGAGACAAACCGGGTCTCTTCCTTACAATATGCACGCATAAGGTAATGACGGACGCTTTCCCGGGTTCCACCGGTTGAGATGGATCATCTGTACTCTGCACATGGAGATCCGTGGATCTCCCAAAGTCAGGTGCACCGGTTCTCCCTAGACTAAGGTAGTAGTGAACCATGCGCTAGATCGAATTGATAAAAGACAAGGAACATGCCTGGTCTACAACGACCAAACAGATTCCCGAATTGTACTCCGCGGATCGTTCGCGGTGCGATCGACATCATTTTGTGAGCTAACGCAGCAGGTAAAGACGGGGAATTTCAAAGTAGCCATACAATGTGATTGCGGGGAATCGAAGTCCATAGTACTTGAATTGCGACGTTGAATTCGCGTCAATCATGTACAGCGTTACGAGACTGGGCATTGACAGGTGAGGGGAAGTCACTCGAACTTTGTTTTGCCGATTGGCTGAACGGATAACAATGAGGAACCGCAACCCCAGCTCGTCCGGGTAAACTTCCGTAATGAGCAGTCGTGCCACCTTCAAATCTCACTATGTTTATCGAACCGATCAAAGATGGGTTCGAACCATTTCACGAAGCCTTTTCCCGATTTTAAGCTTTCGTCTACTCTCAGTGACTCTCCCGTGATAAATTATATGCGCAGTATGGGTATGTGTTCCTCGGAGAGCAGATACACCTGTGCATCGCCGTGTTCTTTACAAGGGGATGAGACACTGAGTGGCAGCTTGACCTTGGGCCGAACTGCTGTCAAATCAAAGAACTGTGCAGGAGAACATCGGAATACCCAACGAAGGACGCATGACCGGAGATATATGTGAGAGACAGATCTTTCAATCGCGAATCGACCAAAAACGTACGGTAGGTGCTGCCCGCATAGATTGTTTGGCACGCTTGTGGGATGCCCACCGGAAGAAAACCATCGGAAGTGTTGTGGAGGCCGCGGTAAAATCACGAAGCATAGTGAGATCTGTGCCAACAACTTCCGTTTTACCGCTCGGGGAACATTTCTGGTAGACTGACTAGCGAAGACATACCAAATCAACGTATGCAGCTCGACTGGCAATCTAAGAAGTGGGAACTCGGTCGCGTTGCGACGAACCCTATGACAGAGTGCGGGTGGCTTTTGTACGATGACTGCTGCCGGGGTACACGTCCTTCAAACCTTGCGGATGGTTCGAGATGTCAAGGAGACTATTTCCGAGTCCGCGAAGGTGACGGTTTGGATCTGGAAACCTCCATTTGTATTGCGTCCTTGACTTGGGCGCGATCTTTAGATGTTTGCGCTTCTGCTCGACTTTACCCCCACGCTCGAAAAGGGATTAGGGAAGGTGTGAGTTGGAGTTGAGGTGAGAGCAAAATGAAAAACCTGAGAGCCTGTTTGTAGGATCTAAAGCTCGGACAGACAAGTTCAGGTGGTGGAATTGTAACTCGGAGCACAAATTGCGTCGCTCTCGTAACGCATCGCGCAACCACACCGCTGTAGATAGAATTCGCCGACATTATTTCCTATCTAAGGAAGGAGGCGAAACAAAAGTCCACACTTACGTGGAATTCATTTCACTCGGGCTGCATCGTAGACACGATGTGGACGCTAGCTACGTTATATAGCTCTAAGTAACGGGTATATCACTATTGATAAGGGCGTACGGTGCTTTATGGCTCTTAACATCTGAAGTTGAAGTTGTTGGCCGGAATCATAGAACCAAGTGTTGAAAGTAGAGCGTTTGGAGCGAATGCACGAGCTGAAACTCCACGAACGAAGACGATGAAAGTTTTGTTTGCTCAATGGATCTGTCGTTCTTAATTTATTATGGATAAGGTACCTAGATAGATGATCCAGATTTCACATAGCCGACGTGAATTACTTCGCTCGACAGTCCACCCTTCCGACCCTATCTCCGGAGAACAGTGACGACGTCCAAATTGGTGAACTCCAAGACCGCTTTATCCCCAAAGTTTGCGCGCATGATCTGCTCGATCAACCCAATCCCCCAAGACCGCGGAAAAATCAAGCTCTTCAGGCTGGGAAGTTTTTGAACAATGGGCAAAAGTGAAAGGTGGGTGCTGCAATAACGCTTTGGAATGCAGGCGCACACAAACTCTATTGTCCGAATTGCTTGTAAGTGGCCTGGTGCTCCCTTTACACACATGTGTGGAGGCATCTGAGGAAGGTAGAACGGACGAATTGAAGAGAAGTGGAGGAAAACGAAAGTGTTGTTTGAGTAGAAGAGTGTTGCCGTTTCCGTGTATATCTGGCGGCATACGCGGAGCAAATTTAACATTGAGGAGTCGACCCGGGTGCAAGTCGTGACAATGATGCGCCTACCACCGAGGGCGTAGTGAAATATTTTGGCTCTGATCTCGGCCGGAAGATGCAGGAGAGGGGAGACGACAGAGTTTTTCTGCGAGCTGAAGCTCTTGTTAGAGTCATGCTATGCCAAATATAGATAGGCCTTTACTGACATAGGCACCAAGTCTAAGGGCGTACGCAATAGCGATACGAGCCCGTTCTTGAGTCGGTATACGCGCTTCTTCCGCCGCGTTGTGACGCGTGATGGGTCATTCCTGCTGCCGGTACGGGCACGCAATGAGTATCGGTCGACCATTGGGTTGAGGGAGTGTTTGAGTTGAGGTGTCAGTTGGCCATAGTTGAAAAGCGTAGTTTTAGATAAGTCTTAGAGGCTGGTGACTTTCACTCTTTCGCACGTTCCGATCGAGTTTTCTCTATTCAGCAAAGGCTAGTGGCAGCATCTACGAATACAGCGGGACTTTCCAACCTGTCGCTTCCCGACGCCCAGTGAAGATGCGAAGAGGTCGTTCTCACCGGGTTAGCTGCTCTCACTGTACTTCAGAAGCGCACAATCTGGATCATAGCTAGTGTGCATACAGAACCAGAAACCAATTTTGAAGTACTACCAAAACCTTGTCCTCGAACCATGAGTCAGTGTTGGTGACGCGTATTGACCGCGCTTTCCCCAAACATAGAGACCGTGACTACAGGACATTCTATTGCACAGCCTTCTCAGAATACTTTAAAAACCATTCAAGATGTCTGGCTATCGTAGAGTTTGACTCCATCAGCCGTAGACTTCCACATGGTCAGAGCAACCCAAACCGTACCATTCGTCATCTGACAAATTCATCATTAGTCCGTCTGGAAGTTCCAGATGCTAGACAGTATCCAACCAACAACCTAAACTTCATCCATTCTTTTCCACGCAGTCTCCGGACGTTACCTTGCCGAATGACGATCACACAACATCAGAAACCTCTTATCCTGTCCCTCCAGAAACAGCATCTGCGATCGAAAATCCAAGACTGCAGGTTCATAGGCTCACTGTGTCCTCCCTCGCAAGCCGAACCCTCGTAGCTTTCCAAACACAGATAAGCATCTTGGCACTCCGTATACCAAGAGCCTCGTCTTCAGCACTCAGACAGCGCCGAAACAGATCGTCGAAACAGCGAGGCTCGCGCCGAAGATAGGCTTTCGACTTGGGTACTCGGAAAGGAGGGGGGCCGGACTGGGCGAGTACGGGCGGTTTGTGGATGGGAGCATGTGCAAAGGCTTCTTGCAGTGGGTGAGGAGATGCCTAAGGCGCAATTTTGGTAATGATGGTAATTGCAGCGAGGTTAGGGACGAGGCTTCTGCGATGCGAAGAGAAGGGGAGGGGGTGAGTGGCAGTCTGGCATAGCCTCACGATACCCTCCCTGACGGTGGGAAAAGAGCCAAAGCACATGGCATTTGAATGAATCGAATCTACAATCTACATTACGTCGTTTGCTTGCAACGAAGCAAACCTCGTGGGAATCTAGAGATCTGTCTATGTGCTTTTGCCCTTTCCCCAGCGCCATCGCTAAGCAGCAAGAGAGAAAAATCAGTGAGATGAAATCGAACAACCGTAACAAATGAATGCGTCTATAAGATCAATGATAATGATAAGCGCCCACTAGAGGAAACCCCTTCCATCTAGTACGCGCGGACTGTGTCCGAAAATGCAGTACAGTCGTCCGCCGCATGTGGTGGTGAAAGATATATTAAAGAAAGTCGTGGTTGTGCGCGCTGGCTGCGTTCGAGCGAATGACGGGAACGAGAAATGTTTTTGAGGGTTTTGATAGTTAATTGAGAGGGCCGACAGTAAGAGCGAGCATAAGCTTCGCAATATTGCTCTTAACCATGGTGCTAAGGTGGCGGCCGGCTTGGAGCGAGTAGGATATTCCGAGTCTAGTCCTCAATGTCCTCATCGCGACCGGGATACATGATGTCGGCAACCCAAACAGCGCGGAGGTTGTGGTATAGCACAAACGTCCACATGACGACGACGGCAATTGTCAGGCCGTTGCCGATGAATAAGACTATTTCGTCCTGGAGACTGTTGCCAATGCTGATAGTTGCGATGACGAAGCCGGTGTTCGGAAAGACCATGGCCCACCACCCCAAATGGAAGTATTCTGGTCGCGAATGGATCACCTTTTTCAAGTCAGTTTCGGATCGGTATCGCGCATGGAAAGAGCGGTGCTTACAGCGATGAATGCAATCATGAAGAACCACATAGCCAAGACCCACAGGAAGAGGGCTGCTACGAGCGCTAGCGTGCGCAACATATTGCCATCCAAGAGACCGTCGCGCTGAAGATCGAAGTCGGCGGGAAGAGCGTTTGCCATACCGATGAATGCTAAGCACGTGAAAGACGGCGGGCCCACGCCGATGAACATAGCACCGCGGTGTTCCCGGTTCGGATACCCAACTTGCATCAGACGACCGATGTAGTGGGCATAGAAGAAGATCGCAACCATGAAGCCTAGACCTTGGCAGCCCATACCAGCTGCTAACATTGGCATTCTTGCTGATATAGGCTGATCCTTCGCGATGACCGACGCAATGGTACCCGCAAGCATGACGGGGAAAATGGGAAGGAACCATGAGGGCATGAACTTTACGAGTTGATATGAGTGGGCGGCGAAGAGGAATGAGTATTGGAAGACGGCGAGGCTGAAGGTGAGGAAGACGTATACCCAAAAAGCGATGGCCATGCTCGTAATGATCCAACCCCGCATAGGATGATTGGCCTCATACGATTCCACAATGTATTTTTGTGTGCCAGTGATGATGGTCGCGACCGAAAGGAAAAATGTTGCGATGAAAAGGCCTTCTCGCTCATGTTTGATCGACTCTTTAAATGTCCCGGGAAATTTGGTGAAGCGAAGGACCATCATGGAGCAGAGGGTGGCGAAGAAGATCAGGTTGAGCACGTAGAAGACGGCACCAATAGAAATGAGGCCAGGAAACGCATGCGGCTGGATAGACAAAAGCGTTGACAGTCCACCCGTGCTCATCGTCAGGGTATACCATGCCCACGTGAAGTGCTTGATACGTTGGCCGAAAGGTAGATGTGGTTGGTTGGGGTCCTTCTTGTGCGGGTCGTGTGGCTCTTCGTGATGTTCTTCTTTATGCTTCTCCAAGTCGATCGAATCACGTGGTGAGTCTACAGGCGTCGCCGCAAGTGTACGCTCGGAGATGTTGTAGGAATGTTTGCCCTTCACGCCCACTGGGTAGCCATCGGAGTCGATTGGCCCCTTGACATCCTCAGGGTAGCCATTCGCGTCGACGGGCCCGTTATAGTAAGGTACTTGCTGTTGCTGGAACGGCGGTTGGAACGGTTGCTGCTGATAATATTGTTGCTGGGGGTTGTTTGGGTAGTTCGGGTAGTTCGGTGGGTATGGGCCATTAGGCGCCTGCGCCCAGGTGTTCGTCCGTGACGATTGCCCTGAGCGATTCTGGTCGCCGTTGTCGAAATTAGGGTTAAAGGTTTTGTCCTTCTCGAACGAAAGGTCGGCCGGTTGGTATCGAGGATCCATTTTTGAGGTTCGGGAAGCGGTGGCCTGCACCAAAAGACGCAAGAAATACTAGTTCCAGTGTATAGAAGAAAAGAGACGATGAGGAAAAATTATCAGCACCGGGCTGCTGAGAAGAAGAGAAGACCAAGAAGCGGAGAGGGGATCGCAGTAGTGATAGCAGCAGTGGGAAGCTTGTGCAGTTCCATATGACGGTTTCTATTCCATCCCGACCCCGTTTCAACTGGAGAATTAACGAGACAATCATATCAAGCAGCGGCTAGTACAACGAGTCGCCGTGCTGGCGTAGGGGTGCGGTGGGATTCCAGTCGCTTGGCTGTCGCGAAGTGTCGCTGTGTTGCTTCGCCTTGTACCCACCGCGGAGCTTCAGGTGGCATTGTGACACCAAGTTGCACGTGCAACGACGCTATCACCCTAATGTACCCACCGAAGGAGACGAATGCGGAAGAAAGGTGCGCTCTTGGCGGGTCCGCTCCGATGTTGCCAAGCTGTCTTAGAGTTTGCGTCCCAATCTTAGTAGGCTTCGAACAAGTTGGTAGCTTGGTGGTGAGCTTGAATATCGCGTGGACAAAAGATGAAAGGTGCCCACTGCATACGATTGAGATTCAATAACCAACAGGTAAATTGTCCAGCGCGGCAAGAAGAAGCGGACTTGGTCGGTATTCACCTTAAAAGTCTTAGCAAACATACGATGCCAAATATCGCCAGTATCTGCGTGGCAGAAGAAACACGGCCTTGGAAGCAAAGGTATGCCCGAGGGTCCACTTTGATTCGACTTAGGGGAAGCGGGAAGCTCGTATGGAACCAAGAGAAACTGCTCATCAAACACGTCGACCGCCTGTGGCTTCCAAATGTCCCTAAGAGAAAGAGAACAGTGCGTGGCGTTCGAAGCTGTTGGGAAAAGTCTAGACCAAAAGGGCACTAAGTGCGGGAGATAACCAAACAAACGAAGATGCGGCTCAGAGGCGGCGCCGTTGTCGGAAAGAATGTTGAAACCATCGTCGAAACGCCCAAAGCGGATCAGGATGTATCGGGCTTGATGCCAAGCATCCCACGTCAAACACTCAGCTATAGCACGCCCCCACTTCTTTCTAACCTCCTCACCGCGAGACGAGGCTTGGTACTCAAGGGCTTGGTGCAAAGGACAGTGCTAAGTGATCTGGTCGTTTTGCATGCTTATCAGCATAGTCTTGGTCCGTCGGAGACTGGGTGACGAATGGCATCTTGATGCAACTTGGAAAATCCTGGTCCAGGGCTTGTCTCGTCGTCTAGATCGGGAGCGCAGCCTTCCAAGCCTTAGGCAAAAGCGTAATCTGACCTCGCGCAAATCTGCATCCAACGCTTCGGCGTTCGCATGTGCTTGGGTTCGCCACCGTGGAAACTCGGACATTTAGGTCGCAAACTTGTCCCATTTCATCGAGTACGAAGGACTCCAAGATCCATGGATAGTATATTCGCCCTCTTGGGCTGCATTGGCGACGAAATTGCAAGTCGTGATGGCTCAGAAGAGGCACGCGTCTCGGGGCGCATCCAAATCAGCGACTCGGTAGGCAGTGATCGCTCTTCGCTAGCCGCTCCCAAACAAACGTCCCGGCAGTGATCAATGCACCCTGATAAGAAGGCGTGTGACATCCATGCAAACAGGGAAGGGGACGTATTGTTGTCGAAAAGCGATTGAGCGCTTGGGCGGGCGGAAGATTCCGGAGGTGTAGTTGAGGTGAGGCGGCCAGCGTCGCACGTGGTGGCTTACGTACGCAGGGTGACCCAACGATGTAATGCGCTATCCTGATCGCGCCCCATCACACAAGCGCTCCCGTCCTCTACATCGCCTTCATCTACAAAAGCCTGGCACAGCGCACACACTTCGGCTCCATGTACGTCGTGTGGAGCAGGCGGGTTGCGGAGCGTGCGACAGCTCAACAGGCGCCTGGGCCAGCAAAGCGATCAAACTGCCCACGACGGGCCTTCCGCATTTTCCCGACCAGATAACAGTGCGCGATCATGTACCAGACTGGGGCCAGTGCTTGCAGAAGATCTTCTCTCGCTAGTTGTTGTGCTACGGAAGATGCGACAACGACTATCTGAAGTCTCGACGCCGGCATTTTGTGCACCATCATAGGCCCGACTCCGCACCACACGCACAGTGCGATATGGTACCAAATTGAACAGGAATCTATCTTCAACCGATTACTCCGCTTTCTTTTCATCGCCGGAAGAATACTTCAGCAGCATGAAATGACCCCGAGATTCTGATACCCCAACACAATGTCAAATGGACCGGGAGTTTTTGCACTTTAACTCATGGTAGGTTTGTGCTGAAGGCATTTCAGTACGAGTGCGAACATGTCCAATTAGGAGAACACACCACAGGGAGCCTGCCTCCTTCCACTTTTTGATGCGGTTCGAGGCCGTGAAAACCATTGGGGGAAGGGAAGGGCAAGGGGGGCGAGGCTCAGCTGGTCTAGGTTCAAGAGGCCGGGGTTCCACCGAGCGAGGTTCCACCGGGCGAGGTTCCGCTGGACGGCCGGCGATAGGCTGTGGCGTAAGTGGACCTATGCCTACGATGTCTCCAGCAAGTGGGACACCGACGGTAATGGCGACGAAGAGCGAGAGGAGCGCAACAAGCTTCATGGTTTCTAACGAATGTTGTTCCAATTGAATAACGGTAGATCTCCCATATTGCTCTACCAGTTTACTTCGTCGCTACACGAAGTCGCGTTTTGCTTCAATCAACAGCTACAGTATATCAAAGGATCTTACGATGAACACAATTTACCCGGAAGACAATTCACGTGAGGATCAAAGAGTTCAGTGCGCATACCTAGCGTTTGCAACTGGAATTTGCTGCATCTTTGGTCTCCAAAAGTGGGTACATACCAAGCTATCTATCACAAGCTTCATGCAGAGTACGTACCTGCTAGATGCATGATAGCACGGAGCCGCATGGCAGCCTATGCGCCTTAGTACCACGGCCCGTTGCCGGCAACAACGAACAGCCTCGTCAAGCACGTCTCCTCATTTCTCTAAGCTTTGCCCTCTCTCTGTTAGGCGAAGAGATTGTGAGGCAGGGCCCACTGCTTGCCTACGAAGGATCGCCCAAACCGACCAGGCTATCGTACCGATTGTGACGTCCTGCGGCATACTCCGCCAGCTTCTCATCCCCACTCTCAACGTCACCGCCGTTCGAGACACTCCCACGGCCGACTTTCTCCAGCACATCTCTAACATTCCATGCAATTCTCTCCGCGCCGATTCTGCAGCCCACAAGGTTCGGCGCACCGGGACCCAGCCTCAAGCCCGCGAACCTGCCATTGAAGAACAGCGGCACGTCATCATTCCACATTAAGTCGTCATTCAGGCATGGAAGACCGCCTGCGTACTCGATCGGATACTTCTCCCTGATGTCATCGAGGAAGGGGAGTGTCGCAATGTTTGATTGCACGCCGGTGGCGAAGACCATGAAGTCTATGGGCGGAAGGTCGATTGCGGGCGCCGTGGTGACAGTCCTCCAGCTCTGGGAGTCAGTGTCGTACTTAACAGACTGAAGGGTAGTATCAGTATGGAGAGAGATTTTGCCGGTTGAGACGTGGTCGTTGAGCACCTTGCGGTAGCGCGGCGTCACACTCCCACCGTTGCGAGCTTGAAGGTACATCTCGAGGCGTTCTGCTCACCGTTAGTCTTCTGTCGTCTTCACCGAGGCAAAAAACTGCCGACTTACCTTCATCAGTATCCGCCGACCAAAACGCCGCCTGATTGAAATTCCGGAACTTGCCCACCCAGTCCAAATCGATATCAAAATATTTCACCTTGACGCCTCCCCGCATGAGCAGCCATACTCTGCTTACTCCACGCTTGATGGCCAAGTCTGCAAGCTGGATACTTGTAAGTCCTCCGCCAACGATGATAATGTTCGTGGGAATGCGCAATTTGATTTTCGCAGCGACGTGTGGTGGTGGGAACTTTTTGAGGTGCATCGCGTGGCTGTAGCCTTCATGGGGCGCGGAAGATGTCGGAAGGCCGATGACGTTAGGTATCGTTGGCGCGTTGCCGGGTCCGATGGCTGATATAACGATGTAGGCATATCGTACTCCTGTGTTTGTTGTGACGCGGAACACCTTCTTTTCGTCTATGTCGAGGTCTTCCACCGTCCCGTCATCGCGCATTAGATCCGGAAACGCGCTCACGACATCATACTCGATCTTCGCAACCGCCTCTTGCCTCAGCAAGTCATTCCCCAGCCTATATCGCTCAACCACACTCTCACAATGCCTCTCAAACAAATCGGTCGCCGGCGTAAAGTAGTCCTTCCTATCCCGCTCATCGACATCAGGACCACTCTGCGACACCTTCCCCCTCCCACACTTGCCCATCTTCTTCTTCTTGCGATGCTTGCTGACTTCCTTGCCCGCGCATCCCGGTAAAGGGAGTAGGTCGCGTTCACGATCCTGTTCGTATGTGTATCCCAGCAAGCCATCGCGGTCTGCGGGATCGATATGGAAGAACATTGGGCTACGAAGATGTGTGATACCGAACCTCTTGAATAGGCGTTTCCATCGTGCCATCCAGTCCGCACCGTCGGCATCGAGGATAAGCATGTCGACGCCTTCATGACTCGGCTGAGGTTCAGTGTGGCATCCGCACTCCGACGAGCCCGGCGTAGATGGTGGAGTAGGCAGCGAATCTGCGTTGGTACGGTAATTCTTGATGTTCATCTTACGCCCGTGTTTGCGGATCCAATGGTATCGCTGATGCTCGTCGTCCGTAAAGGTGGCTGAGGGAGTGTGCTCTCGAAGACGGGCTGCTGTTGCTAGACCGGCCGGCCCAGCGCCGATGATGAGGACGTCGTGGATATGCATCTTGAGCTTGTGTTGAGTTGAACTGCGGTTTGCACTCAGGACATACTAGGTTAACTTGTCATATATGATGAGGTTCAGTTGCGGGCACCTTGCTGGGTCATCGCCATCATGGTGCCAGACACGTCGTCACATGAGCGCGCGCGAACATCAAAATCCTTAGATTGCACATGAACCCGATAGAATGCTCTTAAATCGTAAGAGCTGCTCCTCTGGCGGAATAACGAGGATTGCAGGATGCGCACAGCGAGAGGGCATGTCGAGAGTCTCGAACGGCGTCGGGCCACTCAAACTCATCACCTTGCCCAACCACTGCGGTTCAGAACAATAGCTCTTCTAAGACTTCAGTGCTAACTTGAGGAAGGTATGAACATTCTCATCGCCTGCTCCATCGTTGTGGGTTCAGTGCGCGTTGTTACTGCGACATCCCAGGAGCCGATTCTCAAAGTATCTGGGTAGCGGCATTGTGGTATACATTGTTTTACGGTCACTAACAACAGTGATGGCGCCTTCAAGTAAGAAATCGTAGACGAGATGATATTGATGAAGTCGAGATGGAAGAGCAACGAGCGATCAGCGCCCGGACAGATTCACCACAGGAAACCCTCGGCGCTGATCTTCCACCAATCACAGCACAATGTCCCCCCGCACACGAAGACGTACATTCCACTTCCTCTGTGAAATCCCCACACCATCCAACAACCTATATATTTACTACGTATCACGGTATTCTGCAAAAGCCAACCAGAATGGCGCTCCAAATCGATACCCCAGCCCTCCTCTCCTCCCTCTCAACCGCCAATCTTCTTCCCTCCCCGCTCATCCCCGAAACCTTCACGCCGTCCGTACGCCTCACCGTCTCATTCAACGACAAAGCAGTCGCAGCCGGAAACCTCTTCCGATCCAGTGACTGTAAAATCGCGCCTACAATTTCATTCACGCCCGAGGTAAGATGGTTCGCCGCATCGTCTCATCCTATCGATAGCACTAATGCAATGCCCCAGGCAAACACCAGCAAAGACATCACCTACACCGTCCTCCTGGTAGACCCAGATGCGCCTACACCAGAAGATCCCAAATTCGCGTACTGGCGCCATTGGGTCGTGTCTTTGGTTTCCCAATCGGACGATGCGTCCAAGGACGCAACGAAGTCCGGGAAGACGTTGACGGAGTATTTGGGTCCTGGGCCGAAAGATGACTCGAAGCCGCACCGGTACTTGTTCCTTTTGTACCGCGAACCTGCGGGGTTGAAGGAGTTGACCAAGGAAGACGTCGGCGGCGAGGAGTTTGCGCAACGGCGAAGTTTTGATGCGAAGGTGTGGACGGAGAGGTATGGGTTGGAGCTTGTGGGTGTGAATTGGATGTTGGGTGCGGGTGATGGGTGGACGGATGGTAAGAGTGAGCTATAAAGCTTAACAAGATCTCCATGAAATTCTAAGGTTGATCGTCTACATCGTCACTAGATCGTAATGAGCTGTACTAAAGCAAATCCCCTCTCCAAGCCACAGCAGCAACATTCTGCAACGCATCAACATTAACCCGGTCCACCCCGGCATCAACCAATTTCTGCCAATCCGCCGTACTAGTGGGTCCATCCCAATACCTGACCTTCAGCCCCTTCTTATGCGCATCGTCCCTCTTCGATGCCTCATTACTACCTCTATCAGAGTACTTGGCGCTAGCAAAGTATGCATTCCCAGCGTTGAAGTTGACCATATCCTTGTCGATCCTTGCATCGGCGAAGATGGCACCTTTGGGGTTGTCTCCGGCGAAGATCTTAGGCGTATTGGTGTTGGTATCTACGATGGCGTTTCCGGAGGCGATTATGGTGATGAGACCTTGCGAGATTTGTCCATTTTCCGAGGTGCTGAGATACCCTGCGTCGCGGAGGGGTTGGAGTTGTTGCACGAGAAGGGGCCAGGTTTTTGTTGCGTCATTTTTAAAGTCGATGAGGAGGTTGAGAGGTTGTTTTGGCGCTTTGGGGAAAATAGCTTGGTTCTTCTCAATAAGCGCTTTGAGTGGGTTGAGGTACAGATTCTGCAGTGTGTTCCCGTTACCGTCGCCAGAATTATGCTTGACAACAAGGTCGCCGTTGATTTCCCAGATATCTGCTTCCATGCTGATGCAGCCAGCCGTTAGAGCGGAGTAGAGCGCGACATCACGCTCGTAGTCGTTGTGAGAGTGGCAGGCGAAGGGGACGCTGTCGGCGAAGCTTTGGAGGGGGAATGGGTCGAGGGTCTTGCCTTTGCCACCGTTGCCGAGGGGGCTGATTGCATTGGCTAGGACGATCGTTTGGTCGACTTGTCTTTCGACTGGGGGGATCTTGTCGGCGATGGCGTGGTAGGAGATCGCGTCTGCGCCAACTTGCCACGTTCCACCTTTCGTATCGTCGTGGTTTTTGCCGCCGTAGCATTTGCTGCCATCTTTTGTTAGGTTGGCGAAGTACCCTTTGCAATTGGCGCCTGTTACGCAGTCAGATCTGCTCATTCGCTCGTTCAGCGCGATTGCATCAGAAACTTACCATCGACAATATGCTTATCTTTCTGTTTGTTGTGGATCTCAAAGTAGACGTAGCCGTTAAGGCCAGTTGTCTTGGGATCTTCACCGTAGCCCAACCAGACGCGAGTTGCCATGGACAAGAACAAACTCGCGCCGACTTCCTGGCCGTTTGCTGCGTCGCAAAACTTATTCACGGCAGTGGTGAATCCAGTTCGTTCCACAGCATCGTGGTTGGTCTTGACATTATTCACTGGCATCCAGTCCGGTCCGCATGATGAAATGTAATCTGACGCTCTGCGTTGGACGGCTGCTGTCTGGCTCGTCTGTTCAGGTTATCAGAGGGAGCTTTGAGCGTGAGATCGGAAAATATACCTTAACAAGAAGTGAAAGTATAGCCGTAGCAATGGGAGTATACTTCATCATGAAAGTGGTCTTCACAGAGCAAACGCCTGTGCGCGGAAGCTAATACTGATGGCGCAATCAACAACGACGGGATGTTATCGTCTGGGCGGCGAGCAGCTGTCGTTACTTATAAGCGCACCGAGGGGCCAAAGGTGGAGTCCGTATAGCGGGCGCGAGGATCAATCCTACCGTCACGGAGAATACAGGGTGCAGCAACATGGCGTTCATTGGGAGATCTCCCCGAAGGCTGGCCCCCATTGTCCCATCCCAGCACCTGGGGCACAAAGGAACAGGGCCATGCTGGGAGATCCGATGCGCAACGGGAACTATGTGGATGTTTACGCCAATGGCAGTAGAGCCGAGTCCGATTGCTGGGGAGCATGGGGCTGTTGTTTCGAAGAGATGCGATGATGGTGACCGGGGTTGTAATCCTTCCTGCTAATTCAAGCGACGGATAAGCCCCAGTAAAGTCCGCACGTTGCCTGCCGCAAGGGGAAAGAGACACAAAACGATTGCAAATAGAGTATGCGTGAAGCTCCAGCATGTCCATGTCCTGTAGCACAGGACGTGGGTAGCCTTGAAGGAACGTGCAGAGTTCAGTGGTCGGTGATTGCTCCAGGCACACACCTCGTCTCGTAAAGCCGAGATGTCACTCCATCTCAGCCTTGTGGGATCGCGGGTTGCCTTTATTATTGCGTCAGCCTATGACTTTCCAGGTTGGAAAGATTCATACGCCAGACAGGAGCTTCAGATGTGGATGTTTGAACTGGGTGCTGTAGTTCTGGAAAGCAACGTTCTGTCCAAACACTGGCCGCGATCTTAGAAAGTAGGTGCTAGCGCTGGTCGATAGGATCAGCTCAGCTGGTTCTCCATGTATTAATGATCTCCTGTTGATGTGGGGGCCTTCTCCCGTGCTGAAAAAGGTGATTGGATGTGCTGCTCTGCCCAAAGACCGTTCGGACGCGCAGAGCCCGTTGGCCATGGCTCGCAGAAACAGGCTGAATTCCCACTGCAGTGAAGCAAAACTACTGTCACAAGTGTAGTTGTGTGTGTAGGATGACGGGCTATGCTTGTTCAGCGCAAGGGCGGTTGGCGGCCGCCGGTCTACCCGGCTCCCAGATTTGACAAGCCCAAGACGGCGCCAACGACGTCATACTTCTCCACCGGCTCACGCATCTTGATAATTAGTGCACCCTTTGGCGATCCCCATGTTGTGCCATAGCGACCAGCCAATGGCCGCTTATCCGCGTGCGACCAACAAGACCACGCCGCCGATCTGCGCCCAGCTGACGGCGTTTTTGTCAGCCGCGTCTGGCCCTGCATTGCAAATCCCCTCCAGGACGTACATGTTGAGGTTTTTGCAGCCAGCATGCGCCTTCACCGTCCCTTCGTCGCGTAGAGCTGGGCGAAGATGAGTGACGCGGGACATGGCAATGGCCGGCGCGCGTCGGCGACAACGCATACGACCTCGACGACAACACATGGCCCGACCATCACCACGACAAGCTCGACTACAGGCAATCCCCAGATCACTGTGACCACGAGCGGGCCGCAATCGACCACGATTCACTCCCCGACCGTCACCACCACGCACCAGGGCCCCAGCATCCGCCGTGTTCCCTCGCCCTCGGCCTCAGCCTCGGCGCAGACCGAACGACGTCTTTCGAACCCCTCCGTCTCAACGACGCCCGACCGACGACCCTCGATTCCCTCGATCCGCCTACGCCGACAGGGAGCAGACCAAAGCACGACAGCCCCCGCCGTGCCAGCCGATGACGAGAACACGTATACCGCGCGCCGGAGAAGCAGCTCGGAGCCCCAGCGGCCTCAAGCGGTGCTTCTCAACCCAAACGATGACCTGGAAATACGGCGGCAGATGACGGCAACACCGCTGCAGACGCTGCACGAAGAGGGCTCTGGCAGTACAGTGCCCCAATTGCGCTCCTTCTCGCCAATCGTTCCTTTGCAAAGCGCGCAAAGACCAGCGCTGGGCCGGCAAGCATCCGCCATCAATTTGCGCGGCGCCCAAGGCCATGGCACCATACGACAAGTGCGCGAATACGATACCAACATGATTGATATGCTCGATGTCATCGATCCCGAAGTATCAACTCTCACGACGTTGAACAACGTCCAGAATTCGCTCTTTATTCCGAACATCCCGAACCTAGGTTGGCTCTACAATCGCCGCCCTACTTACGACCTCACGCAATCACATATCACCTCCGACGAAGAGTCGAGTATTGAACAAGAGCCGCAAGAGGAAGAGAAGCAGCTCGATGGCTCAGCCGAGGATGTTACAGGGCACCTGCGACCTACCCCTACTAGATTGACAACGTCGAATACTATATCTTCGGTGCTCACCGGAGTCTCCGAGAGCCACAACTATGCCGTTTTACCACATGGAGCGTCTCTGCCTGGCTGGACTGCCGAAGAGAAGGCGATGCTCAACGATCATGTGCGCCACCTGCTCACGTCTCGCCGAGCAAGGTTCAAGCGTAGCATGCGCGGTTTCGGCCGCTATGTTAAGAAGCCGCTTGGCTTCCTCGTCACGCTCTATGCCTTCCTTTTGACCTTCTGGGGCGCTGCTTGGGTGCTGTTTCTGATTGGTTGGATAAGTGTGGAAGGGAGGCAGGCATACTTTATTGAGATTTGCGATCAGATCTTGACCGCTCTGTTTTGTGTCGTCGGTATCGGACTCGCGCCATGGCGCGCCATTGATACGTACCACATGATTTACGTTGCGAAGTATGCACACAAAACCTGGAGAGTGAGGAAAGAGCGCGGACTACCTAATTTGCGGAATCACAACGAGCTGCCAACTCGGCCCGAAGCGCATGCCTGGGAAACGGGCGACGACAAAGATGTTCCCGAAGAAGAGCCAGTTCTGAAAGCAGCCGAGCAGACGAAGCTGGAATACCACCAGAACAAGCTCGCCGCATCGCATACCTTCTACAAGCCACATGAGACGACTACGCATTGCGCCTTCTCTATTCGCCTCCTGATCGCCATCGTGGTCTTACTCGACTGCCACTCGCTCTTCCAGATGGCGCTCGGCGCGACGACATGGGGCATCTACTACAAACATCGGCCCAAGGAACTAACAGCTATTATCCTCACTTTTAGTATTAGTTGTAATATTTCTGCGGGCATTACCATCACCGTGGGAGATCGGAGGAGCCGGAAGAAACTGGTCGTGGAGCAAATGTTTAGACAGGGGGTTACTGAAGAGGCGCTGGATACGTTGCGAAAGGAGAGGGGACTTGTTGCGAGTGGGCTTGCAAGGAAGGCGAGTAAGTCGAAGAAAAAGGGGAAGAAGTGATGGGTTCTGCGGTAATATTAATGGAAGCGAGTTCTGTGTATCTGCTCATTCTTGTGCCCTATTGTGAACCGTTCGTGCATCGTATGAGCATGTATGCCAGCATCACGGAGCTAGTTTTAACATTTGAATCGCGTGGACTGTCTGGATTTTGAGCGGGCTCCCTACCCTTCAATGGAGATCGATGAAATGCGTTTGCTCGCGATGAGCAATAGGATCCACATCAGCACCCCAAAGACCCTTCTTGGAACCAGGGTTCCAGCAGTCCAGTTCTAGAGCGGCCCAAAGATGGCATTCCATCACCACGCGGTAGCGCAACCAGCCAGTCTTGCGTAGGATCAAGGGAGCCCTCACCCCATCGATTGCCCATATCTCATCACCCTCTCGAAAGCCCAGTAGTGCGATCCCGATACTGTAAGTAGTCTCGAATATCTTCTCCTGGTACCCAGTTCTACTCGCCTTGTCGAGGAACTCGCGCAAGTCCTCCAAGTTGAATCTGAATGTAGAACCGCTGTCGTGGTCTTTGACAAAGTATCGGAAAAGTTGGAGAGCCCGGGCACGCAGCTTCGGGTTATGAATATCCATAGGGTGGTGGGGATACTCGGTTTCCGCATTATCTGATGCTCCGTACGAGTTATGTACTATATCGGTTCCGATTGCCCCAAATGGTAATGCCGCGTCGTGACCATCCATGGGGTTGTTGAAATACTCGGTTTCCTCATCTCCGTACGAGTTATCCACCATGTCGTTTCCGATTTCCCCAAATTGTGCTGCCGACTCGAAATTGGGGGTTGGTTGGTGTCCTATAACGTCTATGAAGTGGGCTCGAACTCGCATTCGCGGGAGGATGGTCACGCGTGGCGCTTGCGGTGACTGAGTTACTATTTCGACAAGTACTGAGGGGCTGGCGAGCTCTTCTGTCAAGGTCTCTGAGAAGAAATTCCTTGTTTCTTGCACTCTTACGGCCGATCGCCATGGACCCTTGCTTTCTCCGTCAAATTGGATGATTGGCTGCACATAACCTAAATCCTTCTCTTTGGCGCGATTAGCTGACGTTAACGTCGTTGTCTGCACCAGATAGCGCTGGAAATGTTGGAGAGACAACGCGTCTGTTGTGCGAGTGCTGTTTAGTTCGTATTGTCTTACGTAGGATAGGATGCTGAGATCGTGTCGAACTCGAATAATGGCGGCGAGGGCATTGGCATAGACTTGCTGAGGTCCCAGCGAGTAGTCGATCGGGATCAAAGCTCGCGTCTGTGGATCCAACAAACTCATGACGGCATACACTTTGTCCTGTGAATCTGTTGATTCACACTGGATGGTGGCTACAAGCCAATCAAGGAGGTTCGATTGCACATGCTCCCCCGGTACGCGAAGTAAAATTTCGGGAACTGTGACGTTGTCGAGCGCACAGAGATCCCATAACCGATGGAGGACTTTTCTTGACAACAAAACGCTATCGGCGTTGACGTGCAAGAAAGCAGCTCTAGCTAAAGCTACTTCTTGGATGACCCATACTCGACGAAAGTATCGTGAGGAAAGAAGCTTTCTAGCCATAATAGTTAACGGCATTTCTCCCATCTTGGAAGGAGGTGTGTCGTTCTCCATCCTCAGCCATTCGAAGAGGTCGAAGTAGGAACTGTGCCGATCTTGAATGCATATCAAGACCCGTGCAGCTGTTGAGTAAATACGATCCATGAGGCCGACTTGATGGTTCCGTTCTTCGACACACGACTGGTTGATACAGACCGCATCGACCCATAGCCTTCTCTTGAGCCCTGGCTTTCGCAGGTTGCGAAGAGCCGCCTCGCAGTTGATGGTGACATCGATAAAGCTTCCATCGAGGCAGCGAATACGTCGAGACTTTTGCACGTCTCCTCCTTCTGTTGCCCACGTGTACGAGACCGCTTCGTATTCGGGCGTGTCTTCGAGGTTGGCATGCAGTATTTCACACACAATCGGTTCCAAATGCTGTCCGGGCTGGACGACAACCAGGCGGATCTGGAGTCCCAGTGCCGGATTCAAATCGACGTAATCGTAGTTGCGTAGAGTCTGGTCGATGCCTTCGTCAGCCACCAAGGCTGCCGCTTCGAAGACTGCCTCTCCGCACGCGAGGCAGCAGCGTACTCCATCGAATTGCCGTATGTCTGGATGGGAACAAGGCATCTTCTGGTATTATTCGGAAAGAAGTTTGGTGGTTATTAGGTGGTTGTGTTTGTCGAGGTGGTTGCCTGCCTGTTCGAAAGTTGCTAACCGGATGGAGCGTATTGCGGGGTTAGGCCGAAAAGTAAGCTCTCTACTTATACACATTTTCTAGGTGCAAGTGGTAACACGATAGGCGACTAGGCGACCACAAAACAGCTATCGCCTCCTTTACGGCCCCAAAGCTGAGCATTAGCAAACTCCACTCCATAGTGAGGCATAGTGGCGTTGAACTGGAAAATAGCGAATGCAGGATGTGTGCGGGAAAAGATTGCTCGGTCATCTGCGATCATGATGTATGCATATCGTTTTCCCATGTTACATGTGCTGGAAAGATGAGTTGTTTGATGAGAAGCTGTGGTTCTGATTCCTTGACTCGGCTTTAGATAGGCTTGTACTAACGCCATCCCAAGCGAGTCTAACAAGAACGAGGCCGGACATAGGGGGCTGGGTTTTGTTGATTTATCGATTCGCGCAGCAACAAAAGGGTGCAGTGCGCAAGCTTGTGCGACGATGTCTTTGGTCGTGAGCGAGTCCGGTTTGCTGAGTGTCTTGATGTCTTTTTTGGTTTGACGTCCCGGCTCGAGGCTCGCTTGGCTGCGGTATGATAGTTGATGAAGGGGTTGGGCTTATCATGAACTTCTTCCTTAAGGCTTGAAATTATGGTGTTCGCGTCCACCGAATCGAGGATGTAGATGGATATGAGGTAGTCTTCAGCAGGTTTCTTGGACGGATACTCCCGGCCTTCATCATTTTGTCCTCCCCCCGCATCTGTGGGTCATTCCACCTTTTCACTCTTCGCAGTGAAGCCCTCCACCTCCTCCCCTTCCTCCTTTCCGGGCAGCAAATCAACTCTGTAATGCTCCCGACACTCTGTCCAATCCGAATTGGCAATCTGCAGATTCTGCACGGTCGACCCAGCACCTTCTGGCCTGCAAAAAAACGAGTCGATTCCAGGAGGCTCATCGTCATTTTCCAGCGTGACGAGCAACACCCCGCGCTCCTTCCAATTCTTCTCAACTACGACGACGAAGAAAATGGGGTCGAATTCGCCTTGGGCACCGAGCTGCAGATGGCTGTCATACACAGCTTTAAGGGATTGGGAGACGAAGTGAGGCTCTGGGGCTGGGCGCACAACTTTACCCTCCTCAAGTCCGCTGTCAAACTCGCATGCGCAGGCCACTTCATGCAGTTCGTCTTCAGATAAGATAACTAGAGTGTAAAGAGCGGCTGGGAGAAGGTCTGTTCCCGGGTTTTGGGAGAGGTAGGATGCTGATGCGGTAGGAGGTAGAGTGAGGTCGAGGTTGTGAGCCATGGTGAAATGCGCAATACTTTTGAAATTGTGTTCGTTCGGAATTGACTGATTGAGCAGAAACAACATGAGAAGGCTAGATTTGATGCCACAATTAGTTCGTGGATGTGAAGGGCGTTTGGTATACCCGCAGTAATATGACGTGTTGGTGTGCTGCTTTACCCGTACGAAAACCCCCGCGGAAAGCGTACAGTAGGCCTTCCTGCGTGTCTTTGATTGGCTAGCTTGTGCGCGTCCATAGCTTTATCCTCGGACGATCCGACCGCCTTCTACCACTCTTCTTCTCTCCTTACGTGCGCGCCCATCGTACTTGCTTAGGATAAATGCCCAAGCACGACTGGCCACAATGTCTACTCCACACTCCGCAAACGAAACAGTTCACCACAGAACTAGCCTTCTAAAAGCAATGCAAGGTTGTCATGCGGTTGAAACGATTTTGGAAGGTGTCCGCCTAGGGTGTATGCCCCGCATTTATGCCAAGATTCCTTTACGTCGGGAACATTCCCTAGCGCGGATTGGCGCATAGTGTGCCACACTACGACTTCATGCTGCGTTCCGACTGTACACTCGACCGGCCAACCATCGCTCTCTCATCTAGACGCATTGTTCTCTTGCACATGCGCCGCCATCACGCGTCTATATACCCTGAAGCACCATCATCACGAGTCAAAACGCCTGCCCACTGGCCCATCAATAGCCATCATTTGAACACTCGTCCGAACATTCACCATGCGTATAAAAGAGATCTCAAGTTCTCAGCCAGGCAATCCACATGATTTGATTGTTCGTTATACACGTCTACAGTACGATTTCCAGGAAAGACCTCGGCCTGACACTCGAGACCCAGTCGCCATGAGCCAAACCGTTGTACATCCGGATCACACACCGGACTGGGGCAACCTCAAAGTCCTTCACCGGAATACTCTCCCACCACGAAGTCATTTCCATCTCTACGACTCTGAGGCAGATGCACTATCTGGTGACGTTGGCGAATCCAGGGCTGCTCTACTCTCCGGTACTTGGGGATTCGACCTGTCGACTACTCCCTTTGCTGGACCTCGCGAGTTCTATCGTAACGACTTTGATCATGCCAAGTGGAAATTGGTCAATGTCCCTGGAATGTGGCAGCTTCAGGGCTTCGGCAAGGGTCCCCATTACACCAACGTCAACTTTCCCTTTCCCGTCAACCCACCACACATCCCGTACAACGAGAACGAGTGCGGTCGCTATGTCACACGATTCGAAGTTCCAGAGAGGCTCAGGCATGGCAAGCAGCTAAGGCTTCGATTTGAAGGGGTCGACTCTGCTTTCACTGTGTGGATCAATGGCCAAGAAGTGGGCTACTCGCAGGGGTCTCGCAACCCAAGCGAGTTCAATGTGACTGAATTTCTCGACTTGAAAGCTGAGAATATGTTGTGTGTTGAGGTCTACCAGAGGTGTGATGGCACATATATCGAGGACCAGGTACGACGCATGATTCGGCTGCATATTCGGAAAAAGACTGTTAACACTCTCTGCAGGATCAATGGTGGCTGAGCGGCATCTTCAGGGACGTATGGCTACACTCATTTCCGTCCGTTGCCATTGAAGACTTCTTCATCAGGACCTTTCTGGACGACGACTACGAGGATGCAGTGCTCAGCATTGAAACCACTTTGAGCAAAGCCGATGAGCGCGTGCACTTCAAAATGCTGGACGCTGAAGGTGGTACGGTATTTTCCGGGTCGTCACAACAAGCGGAGAGGAAGTTCAAGTTCGAAAAACGAATCAGTCGGCCCCACAAGTGGACAGCAGAGACACCTTATCTCTATACGCTCGTGATCTCTGTGGGAGATGTGTGGGTGACCCAGAAGGTCGGGTTTCGAAGAGTGGAACTCATTGACAAGATTTTTTGCGTCAACGGATCTCCAGTCAAGTTCCGAGGAGTCAATCGACACGAGCACCACCCGCAATTTGGCCGAGCTGTGCCTTACAACTTCCTCAAGCGAGATCTCATCCTGATGAAGCAACACAACATCAACGCAATCAGAACCTCGCATTATCCCAATGACACCAGACTGTATGACCTCGCGGACGAGTTTGGGCTATGGATCATCGATGAGGCTGACCTGGAGTGTCACGGATTTGACCCAACTGGTGTCAATCCTGCCAGTTGGGCTTCTGATAATCCCGAATGGAAGGACGCATACGTCGACAGAGCCCATCAGATGGTCATGAGAGACAAGAACCACGCCTGCATCATTATGTGGTCTTTGGGCAACGAAGCGTTCTATGGCAGGAACCACCAGGCCATGGCTGATGAGATTAGAAAGATCGATAGCACGCGCCTCCTTCACTACGAAGGAGATAAGGAAGGACCCGAGGGACATGAGGCTCAAACCGTTGACGTCTTCAGTCGGATGTACAACCATATCGATGAGCTGAAAGGCTTTGGAGAAGCAAAGGAGTGGGCGCAGCCGTTTCTCATGTGCGAGTACGCGCATGCTATGGGTAATGGACCAGGAGCTCTGACGGATTATCTCGAGATTATTTACAAGTATCCGAGGCTGATGGGAGGCTTCGTATGGGAATGGGCCAATCACGTAAGCCAACGACCGACAACTGCATTCATCATTGTGTACTGACACAGCGCAAGGGGTTGCTTACCGAAACGAAAGATGGCGAGAAGTACTTTGCCTATGGAGGCGACTTTGGAGATGAACCGAACGACTATAACTTCGTGATGGATGGCCTCTGCAACGCCCGACACGATCCGATGCCGGGATTATTGGAATACGCGCATGCCATACAGCCCGTACAAGTCCTGGAGATCAACGGTCTCGAAGTCACGATTATCAACCGGTACGACTTTCTGACGCTAGACCACCTGACTTGCCACTGGGACTTCGTTCAAGATCGTCAGGAGTGGCTCGGAAAGGAAATTGAGATCCCCAAGGGTATTAAGCCTCATACCAAGGCCATACTGACATTCAAAGAGGGCATGTTGCCGCGGACCTTTTCGTCAGAGGCGTGGCTAGAGTTACGCTTCCGGACTTTCGATAATGCCCCATGGCGATCGTATGGGTTCACGGTGGCGAGCGCACAGCTCCCGCTTTCTCCACCGCGCTCTCTGGCACTCCTAAAGGCAGTCTCGACACGAGATCGACCGCGTATCCACAAGACCGAGGACCTTTACTCCGTCACCATCGCCAACGGCACAACATTTGGCTTCGATACTGCCAAAGGCGCACTTTCTTTGTTAACGAGCCCAAGATTTCCAGGCGAGAACCTGATCACGGTGCCCATAGCGCTAGACTTCTACCGGGCACTGACTGACAACGACCGTGGCGGACCATTCGGCAAAGAGTGGCTCGACAAACGCGTACACCAAACCCGCAACGCTCTCACAAGCATGACGACTTCTGAAACGGACGCTGGCTGCACTGTCACCATCGAATTGCGCGTAGCACCGCTAGTCCTAGCCTGGGCCGTAGATGCAACCATCACGTACACCTTCACGGCAGAGACTTGCAGCATTCGAGTCCGCGCACGCCCGAACGGTCCGCTCTTACCTTCCACCTTCGCCCGCTTCGGTCTATCCTTCGGCATGAAGCAAGTCCGCATCGTCGAATGGTTCGGCCGCGGTCCCGACCAATCCTACCGCGACATGAAATCATCCCAGTTCATCAACACGTGGGGTCAAGCCGCGGACACCCTCTTCGTCGATTACGACTACCCACAGGACAGCGGTAATCGGACGGACGTGCGATGGGTCGAGCTGCGGTCGAAATGGGGCGGTGACGAGAACGGCCGCTTGCTTAGAGCGAGGTTCGGAGACCACGATGGTGCTAGTTTCAGTGTTATGCCGTACACGACGGAAGATGTTGACAAGGCGCAACACCCGTATGAGTTGCATAAGAAGAAGAGAGATGACATGATCGTGAGGCTGGACTGGGAGCACCATGGGTTGGGGACCGGGAGCTGCGGGCCAGCTACGTACCCTCATTATCAGCTTAAGACTGATCGTGAGTTCGATTTTGAGTTGTTGTTGGATTAGGTATGGGGGTTTGAGGTTGGCTTGGTATGACGATGCTGTTGCGCTCGACACGTTTGATATTTAGGAGCCTGTTCATGTTTTATGGTGATACTTCTAGGTTACGTTTGTACCACGTTTGCGATATGCGGACGCGCTGATGGTCGATAATAGCTTCTGACCGAACCCACGACAATGACAAATGCAATGCCTGGCTTTTTGCAAACGCAGTTGAATCAATGATCTCGGAATTGAGGGGTATAGTGTCGGCGGGCCCGATAATCCATCTAGAATCTGCCTTCGAGTTGACAGATGCTGGAGTGGTGAGGTTGTGGCAGCCGCTCAGTAATCAGTGGGATTACTAACACCAACGAACGAATACGTTGTCAGCTCGCCTCGGTTCGCTTATCATTTATGCGTCGGCCGATGCATGACTGCCAAATGCAGCCGTAGGTAGGCACCTGAGACCTGTACACTTGAGCGACCTCATCGCTACGCATTGTGAGTAAGCTATGCTAGCATGTGTCGCCTTAGAAGCTGGTTATCGATGCTCTCACTCAATAGGTCGGGACTACTACCGGACGGCGGGTAATCACTTGTTTGATGTATGCTGAGCGGCGTTCGTGATTAGTCTGGTTGCGCGGCGGTGTTGCGGGTTTGAGAGACATCCGGTCGAGTAGTGCAACCTGCTGAGATTGAGTTAGCAAGTAGGCTGGAGGAAACGAACATAAAGAGATGGCTTTTCTCACCAACAAACCTGCATCAAAGATCTCTGAGTTCACCAGCTACAGCACTACACCCAGCAGTCCCTTAAATCCAACATGACGACAGCACCAGCATCCGAGTACGCCGTCTACCGCGGAGCCGAAGGCAGCATCAAGAAGTCTACTGCAAGGATCCCACAGCTCGGCCCGAAAGAAATCCTCGTCAAGATCACGCACTCTGGTGTGTGTGCCACAGATCTTGCATACGTCGAATACGGCATTGCGCTCGGCCACGAAGGCGTTGGTACCGTGGAAGCAATCGGAAGCGATGTGACGCAATTCAAAGTCGGCGAGCGAGCCGGCGGAGGCTACCATCGTAACTCCTGTGGCCACTGTAGCTACTGCCTGTCTGGACAGGACATTTGGTGCTATGAGAGAAGCGTCTTTGGCGAGACGGACTATTCCAACGGGACTTTCGGGTAAGAACAGCGTAGTGATTTCTGGAGAGGTTGCTGATGTTGACACAGCGAATACTACGTCGGTGTAGAGACGTATCTCCACAAGATCCCGGACAGCCTTTCTAGCGAGCACGCCGCGCCTCTCCAGTGCGCCGGAGCAACCACATATAACGCGATATCTTCCGTGGTCAAGCCGGGCGAGCGCGTCGGCATCATCGGCATTGGTGGGCTGGGTCATCTTGCGATCCAGTTTGCAAGCAAGCTCGGAACTGAAGTCGTTGTCTTCAGTACTAGCAGGAACAAGGAAGATGAGGCTCGGAAGCTTGGTGCTTCTGAGTTCTACCTGCTGGATGAGCTAGACAAGGTGCAGAAACCAGTGAATACGCTCGTTGTTGCGGGTAATACGTACCCGGACTGGAACAAGTAAGTGGACTCCCCCTTTGCCTGAGCCGTCACTAAAGGATCTGCAGGTTCTTGGTGAAGAATGTAGTTGCTCGCGCGGGCAACATTATTCCTCTAGCTGCGCCCCACGGCCCAATAGAACTCCCGTACGTATCTCCCGAAGTAGAACTCGACATTATCTGCTAACAATAGTCGCAGTTCCTTCCAACTCTTTTTTGACGGCTACAACATACGTTCCAGCCTCGTCGCGTCGCGTGCCAAACACGACGAGATGCTCAATTTCGCTGCAACTCACGATGTCAAGCCGTGGGTAGAGGAGTTTGAGCTGAGCGAAAAGGGAATCGGAGAGGCTGTGGAGAAGATGAAGGGGAATAAGATTAGATATCGTGGTGTGCTTGTCGCGGCCTAGGATATGTTTCCCGAGAGCAAGTCGCAACTCGGGAAGGAGCTAGAGCTGCAATTAGCTCATGGTAAGAGAAGTAGTTTGCTATAGATGAATTGATGATACAAAAATATTCTGTTGTGGTCGATAAAGCTCGTAATTTTTGAAGGATGAATCTCTTCACGCATTGGGTGGAAGCAGCGGCCAAGTTACGTCATCCGGATTCCCCTTCAACAGGATTCAACATGTCTAACAATTGCACCTTCGACTTACTGAGAACTATCAATTCTTGAATGATATGAGTCATTTGTGTTACTTCTACGCTGGGCTGTTTCAACGTTCGTTCAACAGTATGTAGCAACGCGAGCGCACGTGGCAATGACGATGGTTGCACTAACCCGGAAATCGGCTTTCGGCAAAACCCTGTACCGTCCTGGAAGCCGGAACCTCGCACGCGACGACTTCAACATCAATCTCCTGTATTACTATCTTTCCTATATACCCAATGGTTCCTGGATCAAATGTACCGCATCCAACATTCTCATCTGCTAGGTGCTTTGCTGATCAGTCTAGGATTCGAAACCGCCGCCCTTAGTCTCCCTCGCCGCTGGCGGTGTGGCAGGCGGCATCGAAGCATTCACATCTGTACGCCTTCCGGTTGGAAAGAGCTGTCTGAGATGCTAATTGAGGGGAACAGTATCCATTTGAGTTTGCTAAGACGAGAGTGCAACTAAGAAGCCGAAAAGGCATTCCGACGCCGCGGAACCCATTCTCGGTCGTTACGCAGGTCTATCAAACGGAAGGATTACGGGCGCTGTATAAAGGCTGCGGTGCTCTTGTTGTGGTAGGTAATTTTCCATTTTGTTCTTCTTTCGGAGCTCTCTCACCCTCGCGAATTATGATATTCGTTGCTCCATTGTTATGTTGTTTCGGATACCCTTTTCCGGGAATGCCCGGATCTTCTCATTGCATCCCAACAATCGAAACAACAAGATCACCAACAAGTGCATAGGGATCCATAGCGAAGGATGGTGTCCGCTTCCTGTTCTTTGATCAGATAAAAGAAGCCTTCGCCGACCCCGAGACTGGTACGCTCTCGCCTCTACGCAACCTCCTTGCAGGCTCGACTGCTGGAGTAGTAGCCTCCATCACCGCCGTCACTCCAACTGAACGCATCAAGACCGCTCTCATCGATGATGCGCGCAATGAAAAACGCTTCCGTTCCGGATTGCACGCGACCAGAGTCATCTGGCAAGAGCATGGTATCTTCGGTCTGTACAGGGGTTTTGCAGGAACGACGATGAAGCAAGCCAGCGCAACGGCGTTCCGAATGGGCACGTATAACATCTTGAAGGACTATGAAACTGCACGAGACATCAAGCAAAACACGTTGGTCAACTTCGCCAATGGTTCGATAGCTGGGATCGTGACAACGTTGGCTACGCAGCCATTCGATGTCATTAAGACTCGGTCGCAGAGTGCGCAAGGAGCTAGTACCGCGGAGGCCGTTAAGACCGTACTTCTCGATTACGGTATTAAAGGGTTCTGGAAGGGGACGACTATGAGGTTGGGTCGCACGGTCTTCTCCGGCGGTGTACTGTTCACCAGCTACGAGACGGTGGTCAAAATTATCAATCCGATGTACCATCGATTCAATCACAAGGCGGATGCTGAAGTTGCATAGATCAGACTACTGATAACTCTATACATATCATTATCCTCGTCCAGGTCTACAAATTTACAACTTTCCGTCGTATTCGTCAATGACGCTCACAGGCTTCACGAACTTCCCCAGCGGCTTGTACTCGAGGTGATCCAACCCAAAGCTCTTCGGGCCACCAATCTCAATTCCCTTGGGACTAGTCCACCGCTCACTAGCCGTGATCCCGATTACCAGCACCAACAGCCCATACCGGTATTCCGGCGTGCCAATAGCCTCTCCATTCTGGGCGTCGATTACCGATATAAGATCCGGCACGATCGCTAGAACGTCTTCGTTCTTCTCCTCGCCGGTTTTACTCTCTTCGCCTTCATGGAGCTTAATGGCAGCGATGTTCTCGTTCTTGAACGGGATCTTGATCTTGCCGGAGTATTCGGAATCGGCGGGGCCTTCGATAATGACTTCGCCGTAGACGTGACCCATCCACAACTTCCGCTCCACGCCGACGATTTTGCCTTTGAAGAGAACGTGTGCAGTGTCTGGGCCACCGACTGCGTCGATGATGGCTTCGGCGACGTTGTCGGTCCGACTCTCCTTCCGCGCTTTTGCCACTTCGCGGCCGATGCGCCATGATAAACTCAAAGTATGTTCCACAGCCCATCTTCGCGTCTCAGCTCCAGTGACAGGTCCGTCTGCGCAACCGACATGACTGCCCATCTCGCTGAGTGCTGCGCGGATCACTTGCTCGACTTTGAGATCACTGGTGGCTGTCGGCATGTACAAGACATTGCCGTTACCATCAGCTACCGCCACTGGAGCGAAGACAATCTCGCGCTCGCCAAACACAACGGGCGTAGTCTGCCATTTTGTGGGGTACGCACGTCCCATCCAGTCACCATCCACACAGGGCACGTTCATGTTAGTCGAAGCGCCGAGGACAAAGCCTTGCAGACCGTTAGAACCGCCGATCTCGAGGGGAAGGACGTGTGTTGCTGGACCGCCGGTGTAGAGCTTGTATAGACATTCTTGCGCTTGCATCATCCTATGCCTATTAGCAACGCTCTCTTGTTGGAGAAGGGGACGTACTCATCGCCAGCCAGCTTCTCGATGCCTACCGTAGGGCTTCCTGCACCTCCTCCGCATCCCACTCTATCGTCGTCCTTCAGATCGTCGGGACTCACAACGCGGATTGTACTACCCGCTCGCAGCATACCGCGTACGCGCAGCATTGTGGAATAAGGAGAGCCACCGCCGCCCGTTCCGAGGATGTAACAGCCTATTGTTATCCACTGGAGATCAGTCTCGGAGATATACCATTCGCGCTTTACCACCTTGGGAGCATAGGTTGCGAAATCGACGTCTACTGCCGGGTCTTCTTCGTGCTCGGTGGCTTCGGTCGATGGGGGCGCGATGCTGGTCTGCGGTTCGCTGTCCTTGGTTGCTGTCTCTTCATCAGAGACTTCCAATTGAGCGAAGTCGGATGCGCGTAAGAAGTCGATTTCGCCAGCGGCGCGCACCATAAAGCGTGTCTTGTGTGCGACGTACTGCAGAGGCAGCGTCTCCACTTCCACGACTTCTACGGATTCAGCCAAGGCACCCGCTTCGACCGTCTTTTTTCTTGCCTCAGCTTCGATCTCAGCCAGGATTTCTTTGGACGTTTTCTTCTCGGTGGACTTGACGGTGTCGACTACGGCGCTCACTCTTGCCATCGCGGCACCAATTGCGTTAGCCACGCCGGACCATTCAGGTTTGATGACGCGACTGGCGCCTTTGAGCTCGTCGGGTGCGATTACAGCGCCGCCTCCAACGAGTAGTACGGGGAGATCGTCTGGAGAGGTCTTCATCGTGTCGATGAGTTGCTCGAGCATGCGTTTTGTTTCTGCTTTGAACGCTTCAACGTCCTCGTTCTTCAACTTCCCGCGCACTTTTCCTGGCTCTCCAATATTGACATCGTTCGATGAAGCGACCGTGTAGTCAGTGGCCGTTGCCACATCGCCACCAAATACGAGCGCCTTCTCTGGTAGCTTGTAACCTACACTCTCCGGTCCAACTTGCAGCTTTCCATCGACTGGTCGAACTAACGATCCTCCACCAAGCCCTATGCTTTTGACGTCCGGATAGCTGAAATTCATCCGGACGCCACTGAGTTCTGAGTAAGCAGCCTGCTGTCGAGGGAAGCCATTAGCTAGCAACAGTCCGACGTCTGTTGTCGTACCGCCTACATCGACAACCATCATCGCTTCGCCCTTACCATCTTTGTTACCAACCAAGAACGCAGCACCGCGCATGCTGTTTGTAGGACCGGAACTAAATGTGCGAATGGGCAATCGAGCTGCTGCCTCACCGCTCAGAATGGTTCCGTCATTCTGCGTTATGAAGACCGGACAGCTCAAGCCGAGCTTTTTGATAGGAGTTTGAAATGAAGCAATCGTCTGTCGAGCGAAAGGCAATATGGAAGCGTTCAGTATAGCCGCATTCTCTCTTTCCAAAAAGCCGAGGTTCGCGACCGTCTTGCTTAACACCACGTCAACGTCTCCCAACTCCCTCTTCACAATCTCAGCAGCGCGTTCTTCCTGCTTTTCAATCGTATCAATCGGCGAGAAGACTCCGTTAATGACAATGCTTTTGATACCCTTCTCTTTGATGAATTTGCACTGCTCCACGATCTCATCCTCCTTGATATCTGAGATGAGACTGCCGTCAACTTCCAGACCACCTTTCACAAGAGCGTAGTGCCCGAGGATGAGGTTTCGGAGGGGAGAAGGCCAGTCGATGCAGGGAGGTGCGTGTTTGCTGAAGGGGCCAGATAGACGGAGGACAGCGACGCGGCAGAGGCGGGTGGTATCGCGGGTTATAACCGCGTTGACGAAATGTGTGGTCCCGATAGTGACGCTTGCTATGGAGGATGGGTCCACAGAGGCTGATTTGAACATTTTGGTGATTGCTTCGGCGATGCCATGGCTTGGATCGGTCGTTGTGGGTGCCTTGTGCCTGTTGACGGATTAGTCGAGCACGGAGAGGAAGTTGAGGGAGTAGTTGCGGTACTGATCGTCTGTGATCATATGTACACACTCGGCTAAGCTCGAGTGGGATAGGTTGAGTGAATGTGCGATGACGCGCACTCGGTCTTCCAAAGTTGGGGATCCTCAGTCGTACCATGCGATAATGCCCCTGTCTGTTTCCGAAGAGCGCGTAGGGTCAATAATAACTCCATCTGTGTTTGTCCTGTGGGCTAGTCAGTGCTCCAGTGCGACGATAACTAATGGCGTAGCGCACCCTCCTACATCGACGCCGATGCGCAAATTCTTGTGCGAAGATTCAGATACCATTTCTGCGAGCTGCCTTTTACAGAAGAGGCGCCACAGCGGTTATGCAGTGATACAAGGGAGTTAGAGGCCTCGGATGCCCGGCAGTGATGCTGTGGTGTTGAAGTGCTGTGGAAAGATCGGATAAGATAAGGTAAGCGACAGCCGAGTCTAACGCCGAACATCGGACATAGCTCCGGATGCTGATGCACCTGTGCGCGCTCCCTGCTTGTTGATAGCCCGGCAGCATGCATCCTATATGCAAGAGCGTTGATCCTGCAAGGTTGGTATTGATAGCCAACACGAATTTACCCCACTTTCGCTCGACATGAACCATGCCCCGCGTATCAACACTTCCGGTTTCGAAGGGCCGCTGACATCGGGGACATGGCATAAAACCATGGGATTACGCTATAGTGCTTGGCCGGCGTTGCTCTGATAAGGTGCGAGTTGACTGGGCTGCATCTCGACTTCGTCTCCCTCTACAGCGTACAGTCAACGGGCGTTCAAAATGACACTTCGACGACGATTCGCCTCGCTCCATGACAAGATCCGCCTGAAAGGCGATGAAGCACTGCACGAACAGACGGATGCATGGAGCAACCGCGATTTGATCCCCCTGCCTCCAGCGCGTAGGACGTGGGGATGGTTCAACTATTATGGCTATTGGGCCATTGGAAGCTTGAACATTTCGAACTGGCAGACGCCGAGCACATTTCTGAGTATGCAAACAGATCGATTGCTTCGAATACCGTGTTCCGGACTAACAGCACCAGCTATGGGCCTCTCAGTCCCGCAGGCCATGGTCATCATCGTTGTCGGCAGACTGCTCATTGCAGGCTTCTCAACGCTGGTTGCCTGGGCCGGCCTCAAGTGGCATATCGGCTTCACCATTCAGAACCGCTATTCGTGGGGAATGAGAGGGAGTTACATCCCACTTCTGCAACGCATCTTGCTGAACTTCATCTGGAATGCTGTTCAGTGTAAGCCTCCACGCTCATACATGGCTGTATCCTGCTGACTTGACCGTAGGCTGGAACGGAGGTAGACTCGTCGCAGTTTGCCTAACCGCCATCTGGCCGTCCTTCGCGCGCATTCCAAACTCATTCGGCCCAAATATGCCAACCACAACGTATGAGTTCGTTGGCTTCGTTCTGTTTTGGTTTCTCTCAACACCCTTCCTATTGATTCGACCAGAGAAGTTCAAAGTGCCTTTCCTCATCGTTTGTACATGGTGTGGGCTGGGCATGATTGCATGGATGATCTGGGCGTTGGCTGTCGCAAAAGGTGTTGGTCCACTATGGTCCAGCGGGGAACAGCTCCCTGCAGCTTCTCCATGGGGCTCATCGTGGTTGATCATGGCTGGCATCAATCAGACACTCGGCGGCCTCGCAGCCGGCATCACGAACGGGTCTGACTTTTCGCGCTACGCTCGTAGGCCGCGAGCCTACCTTATCGGAACCGTCAGCAGTTGCATTATCACAGGTGTGCTGGTGTCCCTGATTGGACTCGTTACAGCTGCTGCTGCGCAGAAGATTTATGGCGAAGTGTATTGGAACCCACCCGACTTGTTGATGGTAATGATGGACAACGGCAACGGCTCTTCGAAGGCTCGAGCTGGTGTCTTTTTCCTCGCTGCTGGATTCGCCTTGACAGCCATGTTCGAAAACATCTGCGGAAATGCGATCGCTGGTGGCATCGACTTAGCAGGGCTTTTCCCACGCTATATCAATATCCGTCGCGGCGCCATTATCACGTTTGTCGCCGCTTGGATCGTGCAGCCATGGCAACTCATCAATCGCGCAACGACTTTTATCGCCGTGCTATCCTCCTTCTCGGTCTTCCTCGCACCGATCATTGGTATCATGACATGCGACTACTTCCTGCTTCGCAAGCGGAAGATCAGGCTTACACATTTGTACCATACGGAGGATTCCTGCTACTACTTCTGGAAGGGAGTCAACTGGAGAGCTATTCCGGCATGGATATGCGGGTGGGCGCCCACAATCGGTGGTCTTGTGGTAACCGTTCGGCTTGATCCAAGTCCGCCTAGACCTTTAGTGCAGATGTACTACCTCGCGTTTTTCATCGGTAAGTACAACTGTTCTGGAGCCACCAACGTCGCTGATACCTCTCTTTGCAGGGTTTTTTATTAGCGCTATCGTCTTCTACGTCCTCAACGTACTCTTTCCTGTCCCAGATATGGATCAGATCGATGACCTGGACGTATATGGCACCTTTTCGCCGAGCGAAGCGCGTAGGGCTGGTGTCATGCCTCTCGATGAGGATTCTACTATCATTGGGAAGGTCGGTGTCGAAAACCAGAGACTAGCTACAGAACACAATATCGGCCATATTGAAAGTGAGAAGAATGTGTAGGTGGTGTCAGAACTCCCGACTTCCATCAAGACTATGACCAAAATTTGAAGCTCGCATACGTTGAACGAAATCCTCTGCCTCAGGTAACAGGGCTTCTTTGATTGACCCAGGCCTTGCTTCATAAGCACACTATTCATTTTCCCAGTGTGTTGATGCTGCAGATGCGTAATATATTCTTTCGTTTTGATGAGTCACAGCAGCAGACACACGACGGCCCCACAAACTGAGTGAGACTCGAAGTACTCTTTATAATGATCCATATACTTGTATTTGATTGCAAAATTCAAATTGCGAGAGAGTGTATGGCAATTATAACGCTGTCCACGCTTATGTTAGATAACTGCGCATCTCTTCTGCTGCACTTACAAACTGCTTTTAAGATCCCAAAATGCATCTAAGCATCCGTCATATCGGTGGCCGTAAACGGATTCCAAGATATTTCCGAAGTAGAGCTGCCGCTATACCAGCCACTTCGATCCACCACGCCCAACGAAAGTTCCAATATCCAGTCTCATCTCGAAGAGGTCAAAATTGCGTCTCTAATTCAGTGGTATGTGAAGCAGTAGTTCGAGCAAGACACTCCATCCTCATCTGGTAAGAGGATGAACCAGCACGCAGTGCTCGGCCTCTAGCCATCAGCCAATGGAAAGTTATCGAAACCCTTCCTGAGCGCCAAAACGCCCTGGTCAGCCTTTTTGTGCGGTTCTCAAGGCTCCGAAAAATTGCAGATCTCATCGTGTATGCTTGAAGCATGTCTTCTCCGAGACAGCTAGATCGGGGACCATCTAATTCCGTTGGCTGGGATGCTCCACTACGACAATCCGCAGAGCAGTGTATTCTGCAAGGCTGTGTGACTATGCTCCAAGGTCAAGAAGGCGAGAGTCTTGGTTAGCAGGAGCAACTACCGAAAGCTGAAGAAGCAGTACGAGGATATGGCTGAGCACAAGACGGTACGTATGAAGTCGAAACGTTAGAGTTGCTATGCTTTACAGCCCGACACGGATTAAACCGAAACCTGATAGCGGTGGGAATAATTGGGGAGATGCCGTCGCTCTAGATGAAAATTATCTGAGTTTTGGGACTTCTCCGGCTTAAACCATAACGTGAGAGGACAGACATGTACGAAAGGTGTAGAAATTTGATGACGATGGATAGCTTAGCATTGTCTGGGAGCAAAAGGCTTCGTGCTGGTTACACCTGCATGCAACAGTGTCTTGATAAAGTACCTCTGCCCTAAAGAACAATTCGAAGCTTTCCCATCGGTCTTTCGATGACACATGCTCTCAGGTATCGTCAGCTTGCGCCTGTATGGTGACGTTAACACATACGAATCGAATCGCATGTGGTGTTGCACAGCTGTAAGGTCTCGTTGATGACGGCTCGTAGGCAGCGAAGTCCCTTTGGGGGAGTAAGTGCCGTAGCATTTTAATTATTAAGGATTTGCAAACTTCCTTCGTAAGCTTTAGTAGTTTTCCAAGCATATTAAGCTGTGCAGGCCTTTTATGGCTGCGAACTCTTTGGGTTGGTAATACTGTTGATAGTGGTACACGGTGGATTCGCTGCTAGCCCAGAAGAGCGAGGCTTCCTGTTGCCTAGATCTCGCTCAAATGCAAGCCGTACTCAAGGCGATCGATTATGTGCCTGAACGCTTCGATGGGTGGCCTCGTGTGGTGGAAATGAAGTCGCGTTGGTTGTGCCGCTAGCGCCGCCTCGTCGTAAGATTTCTCGCTTTGCTGACGACAGCTCTTACTACGCTTAACGGCATAGTGGGGGGCCGCACCCATTTAGTTGTGTGCTACTACAGCATCCGACTAACGTTAAAAAGCAGCAATTCCGCAGACAACGCAACCAGATCCAAATTACAAGTTGACTTCTCTACACGCACCAAGTTATGACGACTAAATGTTTAGAGAACGTGACATGGCACAACGAGCTCCTGCCAAACGTTGTCGACCACTTGGCGAAAGTATCACCCACGGCACCATACGCCTTGTATCCCAACTCGCCAAACACATATGACGACGGTTACCGCACCGTAACGTACAAGGACTTCGCCAATGCCATCAATGGGTTTGCATGGTGGTTGACCAAGACCCTGGGTCCATCTGAGAACTCTGAAATTGTGGCATACGTTGGTCCGAATGACGTTCGTTACACTGCTTTAATGCTCGGTGCTGTCAAAGCTGGTTATGTGGTGCGTTTGATCGCGGTATTTGCGGGATGCGAAGCTCACTGATTTGAGTAGGCTTTCTTTACTTCCCCACGAAATAGCATCTCCGCCCACGGCGTGCTGTTCAACAAGCTCAAGTGCCGCACATTGCTAACCCCGAATCCCGCTCTACCAGTAATAGAGCATATTCTGAATGCTCATCCTATGAAACATTTGCACGTGCCAAGTGTAGAGGATCTTCTGGATAAGGTCTATCCGCATTATTCATTCAACAAAACGCTCGAACAAGCCCGCACAGAGCCATTCGGAATAATGTCAGATTCCCATAAAATACACTTAGAACCCAACACTGACACCCTCACAGTCATACTTCCGGTTCCACAGGCATTCCAAAACCCCTCATCTGGACACACGAGACAGTAGCAAGGCACTTGAATTTCAGCACCAGCGGACCAATGCCTGGATTTCAGTCGATCGATCGATTACACCAGGGGAAACGTATGATCAACGCCTTTCCGCCTTTCCATGTATGTGCACGTAGAAATTCTCCATCTTCCGATAATGACTGATGATGTTCAGGGCGCCTGCATTGTAATCCAGGTAATTTATAGCATCGGATACGGCACCGTGTCAGTCGCCCCGTTGTCTGGCGCTATTCCCACGGCCGAAGGCATGGTACAAGCACTCAAGATAACATCCGCTGAGGTCGCCTTCCTTGTTCCTTCCATTATCTCGGACCTGAGTCAGAAGGCGGAACTTCTAGACTACTGCGCGAGGCACCTCGAGCTCATGCTCTACACCGGCGGTGATCTTCCCCAAGCGATAGGCGACAAAATTGCAGCCAAGGTACATTTTCGCTGCCAATACGGCTCCTCGGAGACTGGCATCGCGGCTCAGCTCATTGCCCCAGGGATGACGCGAGCAGATTGGCGCTACATAATGTTTCACCCCGATCTTGGGATCGAGTTTGAAGAGACCACGCCCGGCATGTTCGAATTGATCCTAAAGCGCGACCCAGAGTATGAAACGTGTCTGCTCCCCTTCACCATAGGGCCTTCGCTGCACGATCTTCAGGTCTACCGAACCAAGGATTTGTTCGTGAAACACCCGACGATTCCTGATTGCTGGGGTTGGCGTGCACGAGCAGACGACATCATCGTGTTCCTCAACGGCGAGAAAACAAATCCGGTGTCGATGGAGCAACACATCATGGCAAAGAACCCGAGTGTTTCTGCTGTGTTGGCTGTTGGTATGCAACGATTCCAAGCGAGTCTGCTTGTCGAATCTGCCACAACGCTAGAAAGCCCAGAAGAAGTAATTGCTTTCATTGAGACGATATGGCCTTCAATCAATGAAGCAAACAAAGTCGCACCAGCCCACGCCCGCGTCGAGAAGTCGATGGTTTTATTGACGAGCCGGGACAAGCCCATGATACGCGCCGGAAAAGGCACTATCCAGCGACAAGCTACCGTCACTCAGTATGCAAACGAGATTGATGACTTATATCTGAGGGCCAAAACCGAGCTGAGTGGCACTGGGAGAGCATCTGTCGATACCAAGGACGCCACTCAAGTGTCAAATCTCCTCAAGCAAGTCATTATCAAGATCGAGCCAGATCTTCTGCAAGAGGGCGCTAACAACTTCTTCGCATTGGGTATGGACTCTCTCATGGCAATGAGGATCATCAGAGCGTTGCGACACGGTCTTGGACGACCGGAACTCGAAGTTTCGGTCGTGTACAACAACCCTAGTTTGCAGTCGCTCACACAATACATCGTTCACGGAGGGGACACGAAAGGGGCTGATCATAGTATGAGCCACAAATCGGAGATGGAAAGTTTACTCAGAGAGTACGAGCAAAAGATCCAGGCATCTCCAAGATCCGCGTATTCAAAGAACAGCGGCGAAACCGTCATCCTAACCGGATCCACTGGCTCCCTGGGATTCCATCTTCTAGAGGCCTTACTCGCAAACCCGGGCATTACCCAAATCTACTGCCTGAACCGGCGATCGAACGCACAAAAGATCCACGAAGCCAAAGCCACCGCGGCGAACCTCCCGCTGAACAAACAAATGGCCCGCGTCACCTTCCTCCACGCCATGCTCCACGAGCCAAACTTTGGGCTCGACGACAAAACCTTCTCCCTCCTCCACGCCACAGCCACCCTCATCATCCACAATGCCTGGACAGTCAACTTCACGCACCCACTCCACACCTTCCGCCCCCAACTCGACGGCTTGATCAACCTCTTCAACTTCACATCCACGCGCAAAGACCCCGCAAACCTCTTCTACATCTCCTCCATCAGCTCCGTAGCCGAGCTGCCACGCCCCTCACGCTCTGCTCTCATCCCCGAAGAAATAATTCGCGACTTCGAAGCACCGTTCGACATCGGCTATGCTCAGTCCAAACTACTCGCTGAGCTGCTCTGTGACACCGCCGCCAGGCGCTTGAAGATCCCCGTCTCGTTTGCCCGCGTGGGACAGATTGCGGGCCCGGTGAATGGCGAGACGGCTTTGTGGAACACGGCCGAGTGGCTGCCGAGCTTGATCCAGACTTCGATTAGTCTTGGAGCGCTGCCCGACGACCTCGGCGCTGAGCTGAACAAGGTGGATTGGATGCCCGTTGACATGCTCGCACAAGTCATGGTTGAGCTTGGAATGAATCCGGACAAGGGTGAAAACGCACACGATTCTTCACTCGGAGCCGTGGTCTTCAACCTACTGAATCCCAAACCAACGTCTTGGACGCAGATCCTACCGAGCCTCGCCTCCAGTATACAGATGCATTCGGGAAAGCACATGGACGTTGTACCCAAGGCGGTGTGGCTGGACACACTTCGCCAGATCACCATGGACCTGTCCGCTGATGAGACGCATCTCGTGCGCACGCACCCAGCGATCAAGCTCCAGGGATTCTACGAAGCGCGTATGCGCGCAGATGGGCATGCTAATAACTGGGAGCTGAGCCGTGCGGTGGCGAAGAGCAAGACGTTGAAGGAAATGCCGGCTGTTGGGAACGAGTGGACGGAGAAATGGGTTCAGGCTTGGGTTGCGACGTTGAGGTAGATCGATCGTAGATGCTGAATACTGAACACTTCCATGTACCAGACCTTTTCCTTCGTCATCACTAAGACCAACGAACACCACAAGCAAAAGCACGATAAAGTGTAGTCCAAAAGACATTAACAACTACCTACTCATACAACAAAAGCCCCTGGGAATCCCACCCATCATAACCATCCCACAAAATCCGCCCAACGCCAAATGCTAAAATCCAAAAAGCAACATCGTGTGTGCGACAAAAGAGATCCATCCAAGCCCATAGCTGAAGAGCCGCCATCTGCAAAGGCCCCTCCCTCACAAAGGAAGAAGAAAAGGGAACCATCCAGGGGAATACAAAAACAAAACGTGCAGCTTTTAGCCCATATCCATCCATACACATCCAATGCCCTGTAAGAAGCCCAGTTCCAACTCATCCCAGCTCATCTTCGACAGGGGAAGAAGCCGTCGAACCCCCCGATCCTAAGGCGCCCCCAGTCGAAGAGGAGGGGGGAAGAGTGGACACCGGGTCTGTGGCGTGGTATCATATCATATCTCATCCAACAATCTTAGCCCAATGCGACGCGTAAAAATATTCAAAGCAAAAACACATCCTCCCAAGCTCACGACGGTGAGAAGAAGTTTACTTGCCGCCCATCAAGCCACCCACAATGGGGATGTTCGACGCGCCGCCCTTCTTCTTCTCGCCCTTCTTCTTGCCACCACCCAGCATCTCAGTGAGCGAGCCCAGACCGAGACCGCCGAGCAGCTTGTCGATGCCGAGACCGCCCAAGAGACCGTTGACAAGGCCGCCAAGACCAAGGCCGTTGAGCAGCTTGCCTACCAAGTTCAACACACCCGTCAGCAGCAAGCCAACGGCAGCGATGATCTGGAACAGGGGCTCGGTGAGCAGGGCCCAGAGCGGGTTGAGCTTCTTCTTGGCATGGGGCATGTCGGCGATCTTCTTCTTCGCGTTGTCGATCGTGGTGACGACCGTGGTGGTGATCTCCTTGAGGCAGTCGGCGAGACGGTACTCTTCGGGCGTGGCCTCGCGAGTCTGGCTGCGGCCCTTGGCTTGGGCAGCGATGCGGCCGTCAGGGTCGAGTCCGCGGAGGGAGCCGTTGCATTCTTGGAGGATGCGGCCGGCTTCTTCGATGAGCGGCTTGACGTTGTTGACGAGCTCTTCCTCGTCGAGTTCGTCGCGGGGAGTGCGGTCGGCTTGCTCGATGTACTATGGGAATGTTAGTGGGGTTCAACGAGGGTAGGCGAATAGAACATACCTCAGTGATTTGCTTGCAGACTGGCTGCACACGCTCAAGCGTCTGCTGGCAGATGTTCGCCATCTTGTCCGCCAACTCGGCGTCCTCGCGGCGCTGCTTCTCCTCATCGGTCTCATCCTCTTCCTCGACAATGTTCTCGAGCAGAGTGACCTCGCCGACCTTGTTGCCATCGTTGTCAATGACATAGCCGTTGTCGTCAATCTCGAGACCAGCACAGTGGCCAAGGTCACCTGCTGTGAGACGACCGACGACATCGCCATTCTCGTCACGGACCTCACCCTCCTTGTTGACATGCATGCCAGCCATGGGGTTGATGCGACGCTCCTTCTCCTCAGGCTCCCATCGCTCGGCCTTACCGATGACGTTGCCGTTCTTGTCGTTGATATCTCCATCCTCATCGACCTTGTGGCCGGTGAGCTTCTTGATATCACCTTCAATGACGCGGCCAATGATCTCATCACTGGCGGTCTGAACGGTGCCATCCTTGCGGACAGTGTTGTTCTCGAAGCCGGCAAAGGGTCCCTCAGGGCCGCTGTCGGCGCCCTTGGCAAGCTCAGCCCTACCGATGACATTGCCTTCGTTGTCCCAGATCTGGCCCTTGCCGTCGACCTTCTTGCCGATCATGGTGGATGGGTCGCCCTCGGCAACGCGGCCAAGAATGGTACCGGCAGCGTCGACGACGTTGCCAGCCTTGTTGACAGTGCAGCCAGCAAGAGCAGAGAGGTCGACCTCCTGCTCTTCCTCCTCCTGCCATGGCTCGGCGTGGCCCTTGACGTTGCCGTACTTGTCGATGATGTCACCATCCTCGTCGACCTGGTTGCCAACAAGTTTCTTGGGGTCACCCTCGGTGATTTGTCCAACGCGGTTGCCATCGGCATCGTCAACGTATCCGTCCTTGACGACGCGGAGACCTTCGAGGCCGGCGAATGGGCCCTCCTTGCGTGTGACGCGCTCCTTCTCGGGGATCAACTCGCAGCGACCGACAACCTTGCCGGTGTCGCTGAAGAGCTGACCTTCGCCGTCGGACTTGCGGCCAACGAGGTCCTTCAGGTTACCCTCGACGAGGCGACCTACCGGAATGCCGTCGTTGTTGACGAGGAAGCCGGACTTGTTGAGTGTAAGACCATCCAAGATGGAAAGATCATCAGGCACAACCTCTTCGTCTTCAATAGGTTCAGCATGGCCCTTGACGTTGCCGTACTTGTCGAGAATGTCACCATCCTCATCCACAGCCATGCCAATAAGGCGCTTAGCGTTGCCTTCAACGATCTCACCAACGATGTTGTCGTCTTCGTCGGCGACCTTGCCATCAGGCACGACGCGAAGGCCTTGAAGACCAGCGAAGGGACCCTCAGGCTTGGCCTCGCGCTCCTCGGCGGGAATGAGCTCGACGCGTCCGATGACCTTGCCGGAATCGTTCCAGATCTGGCCTTCGGTGTCAAGTTTCCTGCCAGCAAGCTCCTTAGGGTTGCCCTCAACGAGGCGAGCAACCGGGACGCCCTCGTCACCGATGACGTTACCCTGCTTGTTGACAGTCTTGCCTTCGAGGTCGGAAAGGTCGATGGCTTCGGCTTCAGGCTCAGCCTCCTCCTCGGGCTCTTCGTAGCGTTCGGCGTGGCCGACGACTGAGCCCTTCTTGTCTAGAATATCTCCATCTTCGTCGACGGCACGGCCAACAAGCTTCTTTGCGTCGCCTTCTGTGACTTGTCCGACACGGTTGCCGTTCTCGTCTTCGACCCAGCCTCCCTTGACCACAATGAGGCCATCGAGACCGGCGAAGGGCGATTCCTCCTCGCCATCCTCCTGAGCAACAGTCTGGGCGCGGCCGATAACGTGACCCTTGTCGTCCCAGAACTGACCTTCAGCGTCGGAGGTGATGCCAGACTTGGAGAGCTTCTTTGCGTCACCCTCGACAAGCTCACCGACAATGTTTCCGTTGCTGTCAATGAGCTTGCCAGCCTTGTTAACGCTAAGACCCTCGAGGATCGAGAGCGGTGGGAGGTCGGACTCTGCGGCCTCCTCGGCGTCCTCGGCAGCATCCTCAGCGGCGTCTTCCTCTTCGCCAACCTTCTGCTCGACCATCTGAGGCAGGGTCTTAACCTTGCCGATGACGTTTCCGTCCTTGTCAAGCACCTCACCCTTCTCGTTGACCTTCTTGCCGGCACATTCCTCGATGTCGCCCTCGGACAGCTCGCCAATGGGCTCGCCATCTTCGTTGAGGACCTGACCCTTCTTGTTGACCTTGAGGCCTTCGAGGATGTCGGTGTCGGGTGTAATCTCCTTCATTTCGGTCTCATCCTCATCGATGGGAACCTCCTGGGGTAGGGTCTTGACCTTGCCGATGACGTTACCGTCTTTGTCGAGGACTTCGCCCTTTTCGTTGATGGTCTTGCCGGCGCAGTCCTTGAGGTCACCTTCCTCAAGCTCGCCAATGGGCTCACCATCCTCGTTCAGGACTTGGCCCTTCTTGTTGACCTTCAGGCCCTTGAGAATGTCGAGATCGGGAGTGATCTCCTTGGTCTCGGCCTCGGTCTCGCCAAGACGCTCCTTGAGCTCCTTCATGGCTTCAAAGGCAGCCTCGCCGGAAACAACGTCGACCTTGCCGAGAACGTTGCCGTCCTTGTCGACGACCTCGCCCTTGTCGTTGACGGTCTTGCCGGCGCACTCCTTCTCGTCACCTTCGGCAAGCTCACCAATTTCCTCGCCCTCGGCATCGAGCACCTTGCCCTTCTTGTTGACCTTGAGGCCCTCCAAAATCCTGACATCGAGAGCACCCTTGGCGGAGTCCTTGAGCTTGTCAGCGGCGCCCTCAGCAAGTTCGACCTTGCCGAGAACGTTGCCGTCCTTGTCGACAACCTCGCCCTGGTCGTTGACAGTAAGACCCTTGACGTCGTCGAGGTTGCCCTCAGCAAGGTGGCCAAGGACTTCGCCGTCCTCGCCGACGATGTCACCCTCGGAGTTGACTTGCATGCCCTCGAGGGCGTCAACACCAGGAAGTTCATCCTCGACGTCTTCGGCAGCTTCCTCGGCTCCGTCGGCGACTCCGTCAACAGCATCAGTAGCGTCCTCACCCTCCTCGTCTTCCTCATCCTCATCTTGGTCGACGAGGTCGGCAGCATCGGGATGGAGCTCGGCCCTTGCGATGACGTTACCGTCCTCGTCCTTGATTTCACCATTCTCATCAAACTCCATGCCTTCGATCTTGGTTGGGTCACCCTCGATCAGGTGACCGACAAAGTCGCCATCGTCGTTGAGAATCTGGCCAGATCGATCGGAGGTAAGACCCTTGAGAATGGAGAGAGGGGGCATCTTCGGGCCGTCGGCATCTTCTTCGGCGCCCTTAAGTTGCTCCTGTGCGGCTTCGGGGGTAAGCTCACAGCGGCCAACAAGGTCACCATCGTCATCAAGAATCTCGCCATCGTCGCCAATGGAGTAGCCGACAAGATCTTCGGCATCGCCTTCAGCGAGGCGTCCGAGCACCTTGCCGTCCTTGTCTTTGATGAGACCCTCTTCGTCGACTTCGAGGCCCTTCAGCACACTCAGATCGGGGGCTCCGGGTGCTTCTTGGCCTGTAGTGTCTTCGACAGAGTCCTTGACGTCGCCGCCGGCGTCTTCAGCACCGTCTTCAGCGCCGTCTTTGGCGTCCTCGGCGGTGTCTTTGGCGTCCTCGGCGGTGTCCTCCGCAGTTGCTTTTGCGTCTTCGGCAGTGTCTTCGGCGCCTTCCTTGGCACCCTCAACACCGTCCTCTGCTTCTTCAGTGGCGTCCTGGGCGGTAGACTGAGCGTCCTCGCCGGCGTCCTCAGCAGCGCCCTTGGGGTCGTTCTTCGCCTTGCCCGCAAGGTTGGAGGCTCGGCCAGCAAGCCCTCGAGCACTGCTCAAGGCGCCGGAGCCCTTCTCCTGGGCGCTCTCGGCGGTGTCTGTGGCGTCGTCCTCGGTGTTGTCGTTTGCTTCGTCGTCACCTTCCTCGCCGGCCTTTTGTGTAGCATTATCGTCGGTCTCGTCAGCATCGTCCTCTACGCTCTGGGCGGTGTCTTCAGCTGTGTCTTTCGCGTCCTGTGCCTTGTCTTTGGCACCTTTTGTGGCGTCCTTTGCTGTGTCTTCGGCGTCGTCAATGGGCTTCGGCTCGGCCTGCTCAAGCTCGTCTCCGGCTTGTGAGACCTTGCCTTGGGTGTCGTCGGCAGCTCCTTCGGCCTGGTCCTTGGTGTCCTTGACGTTCTCGGGGACATCCGCACCTGATGGCTTCGAGGGCAGATTCGACTCTGCCTCTGAAGTGTCGGGCTGTGATGTCTTCTTGCCGAGCTTGGGAGCGGCCTGCTGTGGCTTCCGTCCGAGCTTGGTGGGGGTGCGGGGGGTGTCACCCTTTCCAGCTGCTGGGGAAGGCATACTGTCGTCTAAAGAAAACGGCTCGCGGGTGGTTCTAATAGTGCGTTGCGAGGCGTTGCTCGAAATGGATTGTGAACGTGTAGAGCGGGGGGAGTGTCTGTCGGGGGTGGGGGGGAAGGAGTAGTATGTGTAGGAGGAGGAGGAGGAGGAGTTCTTGTCGGGCATATATCAATTGACGAGTGAGATCGTCTTATGAGGGAAGAGGAAGGAGGAGGATTGGCCAAGCTAGGGCTTTATGGGGCATGCACCGCAACAGGTTGGAGGTTTGGACATGACGTAGCGATGCTGGAGCTCCCCTGTGGTATGCGTGCAGGGGTAGCTCGCGCCTCAAAGCGGGTGGGCGGGCCCATGCCAGAACCTGTTTTGCGTGACGTGAGGCGTTTGTACGACGGCAGAGCGACCATTGTCATTGCGTCACTGCACCAGCCTCGGGGGGGTGGGCTCCATCGCGAATCGCGTGGAGCGTGTTGGTGCCATGGGAGCTGTGGCTGGGATCCCATCGACGATGAGTGCCACAGAGGACTGCCAAGTTTGGCGGTTTGCTCATGGAGGATATGACCTCGGAATGTCTTTGGGTGGTCGCTCAGGCGAGTGTGCATATCCACAGCTCCAGGGCCGAAACTCACGGCTCATCCGTCGATGCTATGCCATGCCAGGCCAGGCCAGGGCAGTCCAGGTCATAATTACAAGTCCGTGGCGTGTAGAGCTCGTAGGAGCGTGGGCGCGAGGGTTGCGATCCAGGCCCGATCGACAGCTGTGGCGGCGGGCTCTCTCCACCCACACGCACTGCTCATCGCTGACCCCCCTGGAGGCTGGCGTAGCATCCGCGCCCTATCACTGCGTCGACTGCAACGTGATGCTCGGTGCGGCTCCCGCTCGCTCGGCCGCCGCTCCCGGAAACTTGAAAACAGTGAAAGCAGAGAAGAGGTCTTTACACACCATGA